>Ga0194056_10000023_pt1 | contig 56969 bp, 61 predicted proteins | sample SepL4413m_MetaG_FD_155458 | JGI IMG/M metagenome (GOLD analysis project Ga0194056, IMG submission 155458) | Anoxic zone freshwater microbial communities from boreal shield lake in IISD Experimental Lakes Area, Ontario, Canada - Sep2016-L442-13m | ecosystem: Environmental > Aquatic > Freshwater... | reverse complement strand
GACTCCCAATACTGGTGAATTCTCGGGTTCGAATTGCAATGCCGAATCAGATAAACTTAGTTTTTCAATCGCGTCTTTGAGATTCTGGTAATCATCATTACTAACTGGGAAAAATCCTGCGTAGACGAAAGGTTTTACTAATTTGTAACCTGGTAATTGCGAATCGGTATGCGAACGACGAGTTGTGACTGTGTCACCTACCCGTGCATCACGAGTCGTGCGCAAGTTCGTTACAATATAACCAATCTCGCCTGTCGCCAATTCAGTATCTGGTCGCATCGTAGGCTGCAACACGCCAACTTCTAGCGCAATCCCATTGGCATTAGTCGCCATCATCTCGATTACGTCGCCTTTTTTAACCGAACCATCAACAATTCTGGTATACAAAATTACGCCACGATAATCATCATAATAGCTGTCAAAAATCAGTGCACGAGACGGGGCGTTTTCATCACCTTGCGGCGATTGTATTCGTTCAACCACAGCGTCCAATACTTCGATCACACCCGCACCAGTTTTGGCACTAATCTTCAAAATCTCAGATTCGTCGCAGCCTAGCAAATTGATAATCTCGGCGCTGACTCGTGCAACATCAGCTGCTGGTAGATCGATTTTGTTCAACACTGGAATGATTGTTAAATTTGCGTTCATCGCCAGGTAAACATTGGCCAAAGTCTGTGCTTGAATACCCTGACTGGCGTCAACAACCAATACTGCACCCTCACAAGCTTGCAACGAACGGCTAACTTCATAGCTAAAATCTACGTGCCCAGGCGTATCAATCAAATTCAAATCATAGCCTTTGTAGACCATACGAACTGGGGCCAATTTAATCGTAATACCCTTTTCGCGTTCTAGATCCATGCTGTCTAGCAACTGCGATTTCATATCACGTTGCGATACAGTACCGGTCAATTCCAACATACGATCAGCTAGCGTTGATTTGCCGTGATCGATATGTGCAATGATACAAAAATTTCTAATATGATCTATGGTCATACTTTTCTGAACCTACCAAACAGCAATTTTTTGACCCGATCAATAATCGGATCAACTTCTGACAGTCTGAACAATTTACAAACAACTATGTAAAATAATCCGCTAATAACAACTATTAACCCGAATTTTGGAAAACTGGACAAGAAACTTTGGTCGGTCAAATTCAAAGGCAGCATGACAACACAGATATATGAGATTACGCCCATGAGTGCAGCAGCAATCACCATTCTAATAGTGGCGTGAACGAATTTTATATCAAATAATCCATTGATAGATTTGGACATCATTACAAATAGTATAGCTACTTCAACGGCTGCAACTATGGCAGATGCCCATGCCAGACCATAAACTCCGAAGCCCAGGCCCATGGTGAACCAAATCGCCAAAGCAATATTCAAACCAATAGCCACAAATGATATATACAGTGGCGTTTTAGTGTTCTGCTGTGCATAGAAACTACGGGCAGATATGTGATAAATAGAACGGAATAATATACCAATAGCTAGTATCCCTAATATGCTGGCCATTAATACATCACCACCGTTTTTAATAAAGTTAACTAGATAACCACGACCAAAGAACGTTATTACAGTGACCGGCAATGCCAACCAAATGATAACCCTTAGCACTGTTTGTAATTCTGATTTGAATAAGTCTGGACGGCCTTGGCCCAAACGTTCAGCCATTTTCGGGAAAGCAGCCGTACTGATAGCTACCCCGATCAAATTAATCGGGACAAATGACAATGTAGCTGCCTGTTGATAAGCACGAATCGTACCTGCAACCATGCGCGACGCCAAATTAGTCTCAACAATGCTGTTCACATAATCTATACCCTGGTCCAATGACCTAGCCGGCAATAGCGATAGGACTTTACGAAAACCTTTGTTGCGCCAATAAATTTTAAACCTGTAATCAAATCCCATGCCAAACAGCCCGATACAGCTAATTAATAATTGCAATACCGAACCCAGAACAACACCTAGTGCCACGCCCATGATCCCGCCTTCGAATATCTGCCAACCGAATAGATTAATGCCATTAGTGAAAAATACCGCACCAATAATAATGCCAATATTATAAACTGCCGGCGCCATTGCAAAGAAAGTAAACCGCCCGACGGCTTGTTGCATACTGGAAATCACAGTCGCAATCGCAAACAAGAATGGGTTGACTGCAATCACTCGCATCATACTGACGGCCAATGCACGACCAGATTCGTCCAGGCCAGGCCCAACGACATATCGGACCAATGGTTCAGCAAATATAATTATCAATATACTAGCGACTAATGTGACGGCGGCCATCAAATTTAACAGGCTGGTCGATAATTCCCAAGCAGATTTCTTGTTGTTATCAGCCAGACGCTGATTAAATACCGGAATGAATGTAACGCTTAGTGCGCCCGAAACTAATATAAAAAACATGAAATCCGGGACACTAAAAGCAACCGTATAGGCGTCAATACCTTGCGGATAAGTACTATAATACAGCCCATTCAATTGGCGGTCGCGGAATAACCCCAATACTCCAGACACCAGCGTCGAACTGGCCAACAATGTAGCCGCTAGTTTTAACGGAAGCTTGAGATTGGCGCGGGCTATAGTACTTTTGAATCGTCCCATATGAAATCGCCAGGCCTAATAAAGCTTAGCCTCCTTTGGCAAAACTGCATCTTTTAATATTTTGTTTACTCGATCTTCATCGATAGTTTCTTCTACCAATAACGCTTTGGCCAGTTTGTCTAGACCATCACGATTTTTTGTGATTACAGCTTCGGCACGAGTTGCCGCTTCTTTGATCAACACTGCAACTTCTTTGTCAATTTCCTTGGCCGTGTCATCGCTGTATGGACGTTCGTGCGTCATACGATCGAACATCATTCCGCCGTTATCTTCATGGAACACCTGGTCACGCAGGCCAATTCCCATACCTTGTTCGATAATCATTTCGCGTGCGATTTCAGTTGCTTTGCGTAGATCTGAACCTGCACCAGTCGTTACGCGATCAGCACCATAAATCAATTTTTCAGCCACACGACCACCTAATGCACGCGCCAATACATCTTTGAATTCAATCACGCTGGTATAGTTTTTATCTTCGGGTGGCAAGAACCAAGTTACACCACCAGTTGCACCGCGAGGGATAATCGTAACTTTGTGGACTGGGTCACTGTCTGGCATCAAATGCCCGACCAATGCATGACCGGCTTCGTGATATGCCGTCATTTCTTTTTCTGCTTCGTTCATAATCTTGGTTTTGCGTTCTGGACCAATTGCAATTTTTTCAAACGCTTCGGTCAAATCGTCATTACTAATCTTTTTGGCATTTCGCCTGGCGGCAATAATTGCGGCTTCGTTAGCAATATTAGCCAGGTCTGCACCCGATGAACCGGCGGTTTTTGCAGCTAGTTTATCCAAGTTCACAGTTTCGTCAGCTGGTTTTTTCTTGAAGTGAACTTGCAAAATCGCCTCTCGGTCTTTGCGTTCTGGCAACATAATATTTGTTCGGCGATCAAAACGGCCTGGACGTAGCAGCGCTGGGTCTAATACATCAACACGGTTAGTTGCAGCTAGTACGATAACATTTGTATCATTTTCGAATCCGTCCATTTCAACCAAAATCTGATTTAATGTTTGTTCGCGTTCGTCATGTCCGCCGCCCATACCGCTACCACGGCGGCGACCGACTGCATCGATTTCATCTATGAATATGATTGCTGGGGCATTTTTCTTTGCTTTGGCAAACAAATCGCGAACGCGACTGGCACCAACACCAACGAACATTTCAACGAATTCTGAACCGCTGATTGAGAAAAACGGCACATTGGCTTCACCAGCAACTGCACGTGCCAATAATGTTTTACCGGTACCTGGGCTACCGACTAACAAGACACCTTTGGGGATCTTTGCGCCTAACGCTTCATATTTTTTCGGATGCTTTAGAAAATCTACGACTTCTTCTAAATCTTGTTTGGCAGATTCGCTACCAGCAATATCGTCAAAGGTAACTTTTTTCTTGTCGGCACCGTATAATTTTGCTTTTGATTTACCAAATCCCATTGCTTGGTTATTTTGGCCTTGGGCCTGACGCATCATGAAAAAGAATACAGCCGCGATCAGAACAATAGGGATAATTATTGAAGCCAGCCCCCAAATTGTACTGCCGGTGGTTGACGGTTCTACGATCTTTAATTCAACCGGGGCATCGTTTTTCAGACCCTGTTCTTGGATACTGCTGTCTGACTGTTTAACGGACTTTTCAGTTGCTTTGTCGCTGCCTTTGGGCGTGATCTTGATATCATTTCCCTGTATTTCCAATTTGGTAATCTGACCAGCATTTGCACGATTCACGACATCTGACAATGCAACTTCTTTCAAATTATCAGCAGGCGTCAAAAAAGTCAGTCCGGCGATTATTATAAATATTACTATTACCCAGAACAGGCCTAGCCTGATTAGATTGCTCGGTTTTTTGTTCAGATTAATTGGATTTGGTGGTTTGATTGCCATGAAGAATTACATTTCCCTTTCGCGTTCATCAGCGTTTTGTTTTATATACTTACTTTAACAGTTCAACGGTAAAATTACGAGAGGTGAAATTAACTTTTACGCCACTGCCCGCGCTATAAGTTTTGCCTGGCTGAATTGTCTTGATATTGTGTAACAATTTTAGCATCTGCGGACGAGTCAATTTGGCCCTCGTAATATAACGTAAACATTCGATAGCTACTGTTTCATTAACATTCGTCAGAAAATACCGGCTGTATGTCGGACCGTCACCGACTAATGTTTTTAGCTCTGTATTTATCAATTCTTTGATAGATTTTTGCGTCACCCATAATGCCAACAACTGGCGTTTGACATCCTCGCTGATTTTGGCAATATTTTGGCGGATGCGATTGCGCATATATTTGTCGTCTGCATTTGTGCTGTCTTCACGCCAATTCAATTTACGACGTTTAGCATATTTTATTAATTCTGATTTAGTTTTATCCGTCAGCGGGCGAATAACATCTGGCGAATCCATTGCCGCCAACCCACGCCAACCAGTCCCGCGCATCAGATTAATCGCGACCGTTTCGATAGCATCGTCTGCGTGGTGTGCGGTGATAATTTGCGCATCATATTTATCTGCCAGTTCACGTAGGAAATTATAACGACGATCACGCGCCAATTCTTCGCTAGCATTTGGGCCCAGTTCTTCGCGTTTAATTTCAAATTGCAAATTATGTTTGATTGCCTGGTTTTTGGCAATCTCTGCGTCCATATGCGAATCAGGTCGAATACCATGATCAAAATGAGCGACAATCAACTGATTGCCCTTTTGGCGCGCCAAAATATCCAGCAAGACCACCGAATCGCCCCCGCCACTAACAGCGACAATGTATTTATTGCCAGCCATCAGCCGAACCTTTTAGAAACCATCACGCCAACCCCAATTCCAACAAATCCACCAATCATACCACCCAAAATGCTCCAGGCGCTAAAGATATCAACACCTAAAACAACCGGCAAGTACCCCCCAGCAATGCTAAAAAGAAATACAAAAAACATAATCACCTTTTTGTTCATATAACCATTATACTGATAAATTGCCTGTATCTCTAGAAAAACCCTTTGGATTTTGTTACAATAACACAGTTATATGGTAGCGTAGCTCAGTTGGTTAGAGCGCGAGACTCATAAGCTCGAGGTCACAGGTTCAATTCCTGTCGCTACTACCAAAATAAATTCCCCACCCTTGCGGTGGGTAATTTATTTTTGCAGCACCGACAGGAATTGGTTCTGTGACTTTTTGCAAAGCAAAAATAGTCACAGGTCGTATAGCAAGTGAAGCAAAAAAGTGTTTACATTTTTTTGCAAACGAGCGGAAAAGCGAAGCGCTATTCCTGTTGCCCCCCCTAAAACCAAGTCCCTTTCCAGTACTCCAAATACTCATCGCCAAATGTTTTGACCAATATCTTTTCTTCGCGTTTAGCCCGAATAATTTGAATAGCAATAAATATCGGCACAATTATAAATAGATACGGATTGCCCAATAGATAAATAATACCTATATTAGCCAGGCCCGTGAATAAATATATCGGATTACGGATCTTGGAATATATCCCATTGGTCACTAGTCGTTTTGCCGTTGGCAGCACCGAAAACGACGAGCCCAGCTGAACCCTTGATACTATCCAAAGAACAAGAGCCACCAAAGTCAGAATCATGACAACCAAATTAACAACCGTCAGATTAAAACCAATGAAGATATACGTCAAAAATATAGCATACAGAACAATATCAATATATATATCTGAAAATAATTTACCAATATTCTTCATCTCATAAACCTAGATATATTTCACTAACAAAACCACTGACAATTCGGGTCAACAGTTGCAGGTGGCCTTAACATATCGGGTACGATTGCAATTGCCACTTCCGCCGCAAAAACAATCACCAACAACACCGCGACTAGCAATATATACCTTTTAATATCAGCCTTTTTATATTTCAAAGAATTAATCATAGACAATAATATAGGCATCAAAATCACAAAATTGGCGACCACAAATACATAACACATAATAGCCTGGCCTAACCCATCCAGAAAAGTACCATCTGGCGGGTTTAATGCCTCGCAAACATAAAACATTGGGAAATACATCAGAAAGCTTATCAGCGCGCCACCGATTACCAATAACACTCTATTAATTTTGCTAAAGGATTTCAATAAAGATACCTGGACCAACGAAACCAATGACGCAAAGATTAATAATAGTACTATATTAAAAATCGTTTGGTCATCAAACATACCAAAGAGGTTATTAAAATGCAGATAAATACCGAGCGAAGCGATCCATGCACCAGCTATTATCACCATTACTACTTTTGAAATTTTGTTCATTATTATATCCCCAACCGTTAATATTTTATCTATTTTTTTGACTTTTCCATAAACATAATCAGATTATACTCCCAGGCAATGATTCCCACAATCTCTCTTGCAAGTCCCGAATCTCATTGCAGGGTCGGACCTTGCAATGAAGACTTTTATTATATAATATGTATTTTATTAGCCAGACTATCTTTAATCTCTTCTAGTGATTTTTTGTAATCTGCATAATCATCCAAAAAATCAGCATATATAGGAGTGGTACCAAATAAATCAATGATTTTATCTTGCTGCAACCATTCCGGCTGGCCGATACCAAAATACGCATGAATGCTGGAATACGGGTAAGCCCGCCAATCATCTGGATTCAAGTGAATATATCGGCTAATATGCATCAGATATGCTTCGGTCGTGACCATAGAGGCCCTATATCGGCTTTCAAACAACGCACCCGATGTCTCGTATTTTTTATTAAAATACACACTGTAACTGGTCATTATGCCACGCATCAACTGCGACATAGCGCCGCGATCTACTTGGTACAACAACAGGTGAAAGTGATTCGGCATCAAACAATAACATAACAATTCAATCTGATCCCGTAGATGATGATACGGACGTCCAGATTCATCAAAAGACTGGCTAATAGATAGATAGCGTTTGAACAGGTTCAAAAATACCCGGTAATCTTCATCATCTTGAAAAATAGGTTGCTTCCCGCGGCCACGGGCATAAACATGGTAGTAACTGTCCTCGGCGTCAACTTTATCAGTATTACGACTTGGCATGATATTTATATACTATACAATAAAAAGCTCGTTTGCAAGGTCCGACCCTGCAATGATTGCTAGCCATACTATTAAATAACCCCGCATAGATTGCGAGGATATTTTGTATTCGACTGATGATATTTATAGTTAAATCTTATTCAATTTCGCTAAAAATTTCAGCTTCACGTCGGGCGATAAAACCAAGCAATTGTTCTGATGTTCGTTCTTGGTTCCATGTATCGGTAACTTTTTTTTCGGGACTCATTTTTTTGTTTTCCTTTTTTTGTGTTTTATTGTTTTATGTACTTATTAAAGCACAACCGGCATAAAAAAGCAATATCTTTTTGCTATTTTGTCCAATTTTCTTTGACGTTACAGTAGTGTTTATGCTATAAATTAGATGAGGAAAATAAAAAATAAAAACTATGGGTATCCCCATTTCTCTCGCAATCATCGCCTTCGCCGCACTGATCCACGCCAGCTTTCAACTGAGCGTCAGCATGTTAACCATGCTCAGCGGTCATGCCATAGGCGCAAAACATTCTCAGAAAAAACTATTTAACCTAACAACCAACTTTTTGCTAGGCACCGCAACACTGACCTTACTGCTAATCACTGGGCTATCATTCATACTAGTCAATCTGTTCGGCGCTGATACGCCCCAAATGGTCTGGGCCGGAGCCTGCGGATTATTATTCGGTGTCGCGATATCAATCTGGATGTTTTATTATCGTCGCGCGAAGGGGACTGCGCTGTGGATTCCTAGGGGAGTGGCAAAATACTTGCATGATCGCACCAAAGCTACCAGTATGGGCGCCGAGGCTTTCGGCCTAGGCATGTCCAGCGTTGCTGGCGAAATCTTGTTCATCATTGCCCCATTGATCATCGGTGCTCTCGCCATAACCCAATTACCTGGCGTTTGGCAATTACTAGGTGTCGGAATCTATACCATCATTTCCCTATCATCAATCACCGTTGTTTGGATGTTAATCGGTGGCGGACATACCCTAGGCCGTATCCAAAAATGGCGTGAGAATAATAAATATTTCCTACAATTTGTTGCTGGTGCTGGATTAATTGTTCTAAGTTTCTTTGTCTATGTATATGAAATTCTAGGCACCGCCGTGGGAGGTATGTAATGAGTTTAGCCGTAGATATAATCAAAAACAACGGATCATCAGAGCGGTTTGACCGCGATAAACTACATAAAAGCATCGTATCAGTCTGTATTAGCGTCCGAGCCCCACATGGCCAAGCCGAAGCCACTGCCCACAGCGTATGCGATGCAGTCATTGATTGGCTAGCTAGTCGACCAGAAGTAACTAGTGCCGATATCCGCACCATCGCCGGCAAACACCTAAAACGCTATCATCCCGAAGCTGCCTATCTGTACGAACAACACCATATAATTATTTAAACCAAGGGGACTATCATGGCTAAAAAATATGAATTTGACTACGACCTAATCGTCATCGGCAGCGGTGCTGGTGGCAGCGCAGCAGCTACAATTGCGGCCAGAGAAGGCAGGCGAGTGGCAATTATTGAATCGGACACTTTCGGTGGCGACTCCCCCAATTGGAGCGATATTCCGACAAAGGCCCTATTACACGTTGCAACGTTATATGATGAAGCTCGGCACGGCGCCAAATTTGGCCTGCGTTCGGCAACCCTTAGCTATAACTACCCTTTGATTCGTGCCTGGAAAGATCTGGCCGTTAAACGCACCGGCGCTGCTGGTAATAAAAAATACTATGAAACCCAAGGCATCGATGCATACGTTGGCACCGCTCATTTCATATCACCCAATGAAATCAGCGTTAATCGTCGGCACCTATCCGCTGACAATTTTCTAATAGCAACCGGCTCGACTTGGGCCATACCCGAAATCCCCGGCCTCGACACAGTTGACCATCTAACTCCAAAAACAATCCTAGAAACAATTCGGCCACCAAAAACTTTATTAATTATTGGCGGCAACGATACGGCCGTCGAAATCGCCCAATTAATGGCCATTTTTGGTACTAAAGTTTATCTAGTTGAACGGGGAAGTCGTCTATTGCCAGAATTTGATAGGGAAGTCGGAGAACTATTAGAACGCACCCTAGCCGAACAAAAAGGCATTACTACCCTCACCCATTCATCCGTAGTTTCGATTAACAAGGAAGGTTTGTCCAAACGCGTAATTATATCTCGTGGTGGCAGTGAAAAATCAGTTCGAGTTGACGAGATATTGATTGCTGACCACCGTTCCCCATCTGTTGATTTGGGCCTAGAAAACGCTGGCGTCAAATTTACAGCCACTGGCATCAAAGTAAACAGCCACCTACAAACCAACGTCAAACATATATTCGCAGCCGGTGAAGTATTAGGCCAGAACAGCCATACCCACACTGCACTGCTAGAAAGCCAAATCGCTGCTAACAATATATTTCGCAGCAGCAAAATAGAGATGAGTTATAGTATTAACCCTCGCGTTATATTCACCCACCCTGCTATTGCATCGGTCGGTCTGTCTGAAGATAATTGCAATCGCAGTAAACGTGCTATTAATAAATCTGTCGCACCGCTGAATATCATTGCCCGCAGTAATACAGCCGATTTCCGTGATGGTTTTGTAAAGATAATTACAGATAAACGCGGTGTCGTCATAGGTGCTACCATATTTGCCCCAGCCGCTGGTGAATTGATCCACGAATTAGCCCTAGCCATAAAATGTGGGCTAACTGTGAGTGACATTGCCCAAACACCTCATGCCTTCCTTAGCTGGTCCGAAGCCATCCGCGTCGCCGCAAACAAATTGGCATAAAAAACAGCCCCAGATTACTCTGGGGCTTGATTGACACGACCAACGTGCCAAGGAACATAATTTTAATACTTAATACAACTTTCTTGCTGTTGGCGATGAAAAATCTTTAAAAGGCAACCCTGCGTAGGTCGCATCCAATTTCAAAATCTTGTCATTTTCACAACAATGAATATATGGCACGTGTTCTTTTGGGCCACCATCAATACCGCCAGTAATCTTGTAGCCACTACAATTAGGATGTGCTACATCAACACCATCCATATTTTCAACTAATTCTGGCTCCAATAATAATGCTGAAAGGTTTTCGCTGTGGGCAGGATAAATTTCACCAACATCACTATCAATAATGGGACATCTCCAACACTGTTCTGGAGAAATATTCCTATTGGCATTAATATCATAGCCTACCCATACCATAGTACCCGATTGATGCGTATGAGCTAATCTCGATACCAATTCCATGTTGTAATGATGACTGTCTACGCTTTTGTCACGATGTTTTTTATAACCTTCTGGTGCCGTAATTAAATTCCACTGTGCGTTAAAGGTTACAGTAAAGCCATAGAGTGCAAACTTGGGATGATTTAATCTTCTACCGGGCAGGTAAATTGCCAAAACGGGTATTTCACTTTTTGTAATTGGATCAAATCTATCTGGTTCGACCGGAATCGAACCCATATCAAATCCCCAATGCATCATGTCGTTAAACTCTGATGCTCTGCCGTGTTGTTCGCTACATTTCTTGCGCAATCTCTCAAACAGGGAACTACCAATTTCTACCTCTTTCATAAGAAAACACTTCCTTTTTCAAGATTTACCGTCATTCAACCCTTGAACGCGGCGCACTGTCCACAATCAGTGCGCTGCGCTCAAGAAAAAGAGATAAAATAAAAAAAGCCGTAAAATATTAAAATGTTAAAGTTCTAAATTTTATATTACCATAAAATGTGGCAAACACAATACCACTAGATATGACTAGACCCCGGGATTGCTCCCAGGGCCTTTGATTTTAACCTTGTTACACTACGATATCCCGCGCAGTAGGATGTAAAAAATGAGTATTCTTTTCATCTAACAGAGTGATGGTTAGCTCAAAACGGCAAACCCCATCCTTGTGATGAATGTACTTTATTTGGATTACATACTTGCACCCATCACCAGAACAGTAACGATAACCGCTCAAGATATAAGTTACCGAATGACTATGACCACTAGCTACTGTATTGCGTAGATTTGGAAATAACATGAATGCGATTGGCAACTCAGAGCTAACCAAATACGTATCACCCATATACTCACCTTTGCACTGCTGTGTCGATTTGCCACGATTTGCATCTATGTCAAAGGCGATTAGCCGCACAACTGCATGCCTCATAGGCCTGTCCAATTCTATATGTTTGCGGTCTATTTTTATTATTGGATGAACATATTGTTCAGCCACACCAGAAACATCCACACAGTCCCAAAAAGTTGCAAACGTATCCGCTGCATCTGGGCGACCATTCTCATCCACAAAATCAACAACGACCATCAAAACTTCAGTCTCGGTTTTGGGAATAAAATATGGAATGTCCAAATTAAAAGCTTCTGGTTTAATTCCCCAATTAAACTCTTTATTACTCTTTTTCCAACTTTTGATCTGATCCATTGGCGATATATACCAACTGTATAACCACCTTTTTATTCGATCACTGGCTTTGCGCCCCCATATGTCTTCTTTGACCCCCTGGTATTTACTAGGCTGGCCTATACCTTGCTGATTGATCTGACGTGCTCGCGGTCTCTTGCCATTTCCGTTAAAAGATTTGTCCTTGGTACTAATAGTCATTATAAATACGCCTCCTCGTGCGCCGTCAGTCAATAACCCTCGGTATTCACATATAGTGTAGGGTTTTTAACTTTTGATCAAGCCCGGCGTTTTACGCTGTTAAATAACCAGCACAAAACGCCAGTCTTGAAAAGGATATCGAAATGTTAAGGTTCTGGTGGTTATATTACCATATTTATAGATTTATACAATACTAGCCATATCTCTATTGACTTTTTATACCTTTTATGCTAATATGTACATATCGATTGCTATTAGTTTGGCTGGCAGCAAGAGATAGATCATTAACAAATCAGATTATTACAGTGCATGTCGATGCACCTCCTCTGTTTTCAGGGTTGGCACGTTAGTTAATCTATATGGTTATTTAACGGCTGATCCTGAAGCTTTTACTATTTTAGGACGCAAATAAAAAATTGTGCTCCCAGAGAGCAAAAATATGAGGAGGAAATACAATGAAAAAGTTTTTAGGAATTATCGAACTACCGTCGGCAAAGAAAAGAAGGTTACAGGAAGAAGCTATCGCACAACAAGAAGCAAAACAGCAAGAAATAGGCTCGTCACTCGTTACGGCTTTAACCAAAGCTGCAGCGCTTAACACAGTCTATAATCTAATGAACGATGGCACCCGTTCAGAGACAGTTAAAGAAATCCGGATTGTAACAATGCCAAAAAATGGTGACAGTTTTACCATAGTAACCGTGTTACCATGTAACACATGTGGCAATATTGCAGCTGGGGTTAGAGGATATCATTTAATGGATATCAGCGTTAACCTTAGTCGACCCGGAAAAGAACTTCATGTTTATGAGCAAAAGTTCGGAGACGGCGATCGTTATTGGAGTATCAGTGAACTCCCAACTTTCATGCAAACTGTTTTGGATGAAACGAAAAATTTTACTTTATTCCCCAAAACAGCAACAGAGACAAAAGCAGTTTAATTTTTTCAGAGTAATTTTTTGGAGTCTGTTCCTGCTAATAGCAGTTGAACAGGCTCCTGGCCTACGGCCACGACATGCACTAGTGTAATAATCTGATTTGAAGATGAATTTAACAAATCGAATTATTACAGTGCATGTCGATGCATATTTCTCCCCTGTCAGGGGCGACTATTTAGCCAATCGTAGGTTAGCTAAATAGTCGCTCTTGCAAATCTTGTTGCCATGAGCGGACTGAACAGTCAGCCCAGGCTGACAAGAAAAACAAAAGAAAAAGGGAGGGAATTGTAAATGAGTGAAGAAATAAAAGTAAAAGAAAAGAAAGAGAAGTTAACCAGAAGTTTTCTGGGTATGATTCTAGCATGCGTGATATGGATCGGGTTGGCTATCTGCGACAGGATTTGGTGGCACCTAGACTTTAATGTTTCATTAAAGGGAATATTCTTTACGGCTTTTGTAATAGTAACATTTGGGTTATCCATAGTGCTACTGTTCAAAAGAAATACCTGGTTAAGCCAGATCAAGCCGTCAGTGTTTTGCATAATTGGTTATCTGATAATAGCATTTTCAATAGCCGATATAGCAACATTGATACAACACCTACAAGTCAATATCACCATCATCAAGTAACTTATCCAACAGCAGAGGAGGCCCTAAAAAAGCCTCCCTGCAAAATCATTCCGACATGCACTGAAAACCTTGTAATAATTTGATTTGACCTTATCTTAGCGATGGGGGCCGAAATTAGAATAATACCCCATTTTTATGGGGTATTATTTGTGGATTAGATCGCAATTTACCGACGACTTTTCCTACGTTTAGCCCTGCACTTAGTCCTATATTTGAATATCAAAACCATCATGACTAAATAAAATAACGACCAAACAGTATTCACCATTATTAGCGGTATGTTGTTTATTGATAAGACATACGCCAGTGATACGAATTGACTGATGAGCCAAATTGACCAAGTAAAAATACTTAATTCGTCAGATTGCTTCATTTTAACCAATTTGACGACTTGCGGCATAGAGGCTAGAAGTGTTACAGATTGGACTATAAGGAATATTATTTCTATCATTTTTATTTTTTATTCATTGATAATATAACGTTATAGTATCATCAATACCTCTTTTTACCAATAAAAAAATGACTACCTGAGGGTAATCATATTTTTATGGTTGCGGGGGTAGGATTTGGCGAAGTGCAGCGCAGAAAAGAAAGCAGACGCCGGAGGCGGATATTTTCTTTTCAAGCAAACGAAGGAGCGCAGCGATACCTACGATTTTTATGATTCAAAGAATCATAAAAAGTCGCAAGTTTAAATCTTGTCCACCGCCAGCCAAGAAAAAAAGCCATCTTTCGATGGCTGTTTTTCTTGGTTGCGGGGGCAAGATTTGAACTTGCGACCTGATGGTTATGAGCCATCCGAGCTAACCAGACTGCTCCACCCCGCGATACATATAATAGATTAACAGATATGGAATATATTTGCAACAGATTATTTAGAAATAGATTTATTGTTGCCACCGAACAAAAAGTTCATCCATTGGCTAAAATTACTGGCAGGCACCGATTCGACAACACTTTTAGTTCCAGAACCAACTTTATCGGCGTTTTTGGCCGCATCTGAATTAGGAGGCAGTATTAATACGCTCTCACCAGGCGTAACCAGCCCTAGGTGCTGTCGAACGGCCAGTTCCTTGTATTCGTCCGTTTTATAATATCGCTGCTCTAATCGCGCGCTATCGGTGTCCAGTTGCGCTACCACTAATTGGCGTGATTTGTCATCTAATTCTTTTTGTAGCTTATAATTACGCTGCATCATGTCCAGTGATCCCCAAACCCAGCCGGCCGCTATTATCAACGCAACCGCAATAACGGCGTTATTCAACGTCAAGTATTTGTGGCGTATCTGGTAGATTAGGCGGCGAATGTTGGTTTTTTTCATATATTTATAAAATAATTATAACATTAGCGAGACGAGAGAACAGTAAATGCATTTACTGTTCCGAGGCGATCTAATGTTACATGGTTTTAAGTTTTTAAAACTATCTAGCCCAACAGATGATAATACGCTATAATATCAAAGTCTGGGGGCGTAGCTCATCGGTTAGAGCAGGATGCTTAAGAAGTACATTCTAAACCGCGTCATATGACACGGCAAGAATAACCTTATAGGGCTGTCTGGAGAGTAATTTCCAGATGATAATCTGTCAAATTCGGGGAAATCTTCACTCGCCAATCGGCGAAATGACAATCCCGAGCCAAGTCCCGCCTCGACGGGAAAGGTGTAGAGACTAGATGGCAGACATCCTATTATTAGGATGAAGGGATAGTCCAGCTTACAAATTCGAAAGAAGTTACGAAAGTAATAGTAAGAGCATAACGTCTTGGTAGTTGGTTCGATTCCAACCGCCCCCACCAAAATAAATAACTGGACCTTGCGTTCAGTTATTTATTTTGTGGAGTTGGATTGAATTGAACCATATCAACTTTGTTGATCGGTTCGAATTCTGTCAAATCTATTGATTTTACAGAATTTAGTTGATGATGGAATATGCTGGAGGCATAGTCTATCATCTTGCGTTGGACTAACCGCCCCCACCAGAATGCTTATGGCAAGAATAGAGGTTAATTGCCTCTATTTTTGGTATAATATATGACATTATGATAATTGAAAACAAATTTATAAAAACACCTGATGGTTTTAATATATATACTGAAATAAGAACACCTGAAAATGGCTATAAACAGACCATAGTCATGCTCCACGGGCTTACGGGTACTATAGACGGGGGCCACCAACAGCTTCTGCAATTAGCAAATACGCTATGCGACAATGGGTTTAGAGTAATTAGGTTTAATTGGCGTGGACACGAAAAAAGTAGTGGCATTGATTTGGATGTATGCCCAACTTCATTTCAAACTGACCTTAATTGCGTTATAAGTAGTGAATGCCAAAACATCACATACGATTTATTTGGATTCTCATTTGGTGGCTTCGCGGTTAGCCAATATTTGTGCACTACAAAAGATACCATTGATAAAATAGTTTTATGGGGCCCAGCACTTGACCCAATAGGTAGCTCTTTCAGAAACCCAAAAGAATTTTGTTACCAAGAAATATTTGAAGCCGAACAAAACGGTAGTCTAGAAAAAGACGGTTACGTATTATGGAAATCGAAGAACTGGAAAATATCTAAGGATTTTATAGACCAATGTGATGAATGTGATTACAAAAAAGCGTTGCAACAATTATCTAAACGCACTTTAGTAATTCAAGGCAAAAACGACAGAAATGTTGATTATGAATTCAATAAAAAATACGCAAGTGAATATGGGTTTGATTATATAGAACTTGACGCGTCTCATTCCCTATACGAAAAAATTGATGAAGCTATAGAGAATACCTTAAAATTTTTTAATAAATAGCGTAATCACAATCCCCTTGCACATGACTGAATTGCTGAACTGATAGTATAACTCCTTCAGATATTGGCATACCTGATCCCAACAAATTCCATCATTGTCCACCAAGTATAAATATCACTAAATAAGAGGCCAATTGGCCTCTTATTTATTTTTTGTGCAACTAAATTATTTGTTTATAATAACTGATTGTGCTAACTCTGCAATATAAGGTTCAAATTTTCTAAAATCTGCTATTCCCGATGGATATATGTCATTATAAAGCTCAGATTGTGCATACGTCCATGCATATATATATACAATTTTATTATTGGCTGAGATTACATAATTCAGCTGTTCGTCAAAAGTTTTTGATTCGCCACGTTTGACCTTTTCTTTTCTGAAATAAGCGTCCTGCCCATTAATCTTTGCGAGAGACTCTTCGTCAAAAGTACTAGCTTCTGCCTTACCGCCTCCAGCTTTCCAACCATAGCCACTATCGTAAACTAACCAATCTTTAGCTGATACCCCACGAGAATTACCATAGACACTGACATCTATGTAAAAATACTTTTTGCCATTACCATATACTACTTCTAGTTTTTCGCCAGGAATAAACATTTTTTTATCGATAAAGTTTTCATTAACGGGTATGTCAGTAGCTTCTTTTTCTATCTCGGTCCAACTCTTTGGTGCCGCGAGAGCAACTGTATCTACTGTAAACTTGTTAGTTGTGGCTGCTGGGACAGATGTTGTCTTTTCAATTATGGCTGCCGGTGCAACTTCTTTAGCTGGTTGCATAAAATTCTGCCAATAAACAAAGCCTAGTGCTCCGAATAATGCAACAACCAGAACTATAATAATCGCTAGATGTGCAAAACCTGACTGTTTTTGTTGTTTCATGAGATGCCCTTTCATAAATAAAATTAGTTAGTCCTATTTAATCAGTTTAAGCTAATAAGCACAAGCTAATTAGATTCTAAACTACTGTGGTAGTGCCATAACCCTAGCAATATTCAAACCTAACAACTGTTTGTAAAAACTTTTAAGCTGTTCATATAGATGATCCCAACAGATTCCATCGTTGTCCACCAATAAAATAACCTCGCATTAGCGAGGCTATTTTATTGTCATCTATTGTTCACGCAAAGGCTGAACAATTATAAACCGCGTAACCCATATATCACGATTGTGCCTCTTCCAGTGCAATAGCTTTCAAACGTTCTATATGGCCTCTCATGACTTCTTGGACATGTTGGAGGATTTGCTCTCTTGGCACTATTTCCTCATCATAAAAACGCTCATACCCAATTTCTCTTAAATCAACTAGGAGCACTTTTGCAATTCCAGTGCTCAATTCAATATCAAAGAATACATTTGGCACATTTATTATCAACCCATCATCGGCAGCTTTCTCCGCAAGCTTTTCCATATCTCCCTCAAGCTCTTCCATATTTGATACGTAAACTTTTTCATAGACTGCTGGGCCGCAAAAATCGATGATTTGATGCGTTCCGTCCCGCCGTAGATCAGTTAAATATTCGGTTTGTTTTTTTGACATCATATCTATAGGTAGGTACCACAGGATAACCTTTTTCTTTTAAATAAGTGTGCCATTTTGGCCCATCCATAAATTCGTTAGGATATCCATTGACTTGTTTTCTTAATAGATTCAATTCATGTCCTCCGGACGATAAAGTGACGGAATCGATGCTAGAATTAGGACCTCTGAAAACATCTTCGTTTTTGGTTATATCAAATTCACTACCATTAAACTCTTTAGCCATAACTATATTATAACCCATAAAATAGACCCTTAGAACCTGTCAGATATATCAATAAAGCTCTAACATCGCTCATTATGCTCCACCAATAAAATAGCCCCTAATTCGGGGCTATTTTATTGTTAATCCTGAATTATTCTTGTTCGTTGGGGTCCCAACCATGCCTTTTGCAAAAATCTTCCCATGATTCAGACAAATCAGACCTAAGGTCAAAAGAATTACCACGTCGTATTCGCTCTTCTTTGCTCACTCCATTTTTAACTACTGGGGGCTCTAGGTCATCAAATATGCCAGTAGCCTCTACCTCATCAGGCAAGCTACTCTTCGTTTTCTCCAACTCTTCTATTTGATTTCTTAGATTTTCAAGCTCAACAGGGTCATAGTCATTACTGCTACAGCATTCCTCCCAAGTTGTATGACGATGTTTATTTTCCCAGTCCTCATCAGCCATATCTCTATTATGGGCCAAGATTCTATACTGCACCTTCAATTGTTCTAGTGTCTCATTTATCTGATCTCTGCCAATTTCCTCAAGCGTAATCTGATGAGGTATCTCGTTGTCGTTGCCAATCTTTTCACTCATATAATTATTGTTACATAGGGTACATTATTAGTCAAAACTTGACCCCAACAAAAACCCCCGCCGGAGCGGGGATTAATGGCACCTGTTTGTTTGATTATGATTATATAACCAAACACGCTTATGCTGCAAGTGCGAAATTAACTATTTTTTCTTTGAAACTGTCAAGAAGCCGTTTCGTGGGTTTTCTTTGACAATGCGGTCTGCAGGAAGATCAACTGGTTGACCCTTTGCATTTTTTTCTACTTTTGCGAAAAAGTAGATTGTCTGTTGTTTGCCGCCGCGTAGAGTTACCTCTGTGCTGTGCAAATAATAAGTAATACCTTTTGAGTTTATGTGCTTGTAAGCCATAATACCTTATACCTCCTGTTAATGCTATACAAAGACAGATTACATTGCCAGAGGGCCGGTGTCAACAATTAAATGTTTTTATAGTGGCGTCTAAGGAGTAATTTTAGTAATCCAATACTGGCGAACCGGACGATAATCATCAACGCGATGACCCCGAATACCAGCACTGACCAGCCAGCAAAATCTGGTGACCACAGCGGCGATACGAATACGTGCAGGTAGGCATCAGCCTGTGGTAATTTGACCGAATCCAGGTTGCTAGAAGCGGGATATTTGGCCAATTCATCAGTGGTACATTGGATATATGCGTATGACCAACTGCTAAATTGCGGGGCGCAAACGTCTTGGGCTTTTTTGTAGATATTGCCGTTAGGGTTAGTGTCTGCAGCGGCCCTGTTGTATGCGTTTTGAACGTCACGTTTATAGCCTTCTTCTAGATATATGCCCTTGCCCATGTCAGTGTTCATATGGGCCGAAACGTAGCGTTGTAAGTCAAACAACCGAGTTTGGGTTATTTCGTTGTCACCTGCCAAATCAGCACTAGCTACAGCCTCTCGCCGTTGAACCATACCAATATTATTCAGTCGCAGGAAAGTAGCCACCACAAAACCAACCAACACCAACAACACTAATAATTGCCACGTTTTAATACGTTGCAGTTGTCTGATATTGCGTTTCATTTGTTTTCTATCTGTCACTGCTACCCCACCTATACTGTTAGAACTAGTATAGCACGAGGTTATTTGCGATAGATATCGAATTTTGCGCTGCCTATTAATAACACGAACCCAGCCGCGACAAAGAAGAATATGCGCAGACCGTCCGCATTGCCCAAGAACATAGCACATATTAGTAGCGCAACACAGGCTATGGCGGCTCCAAAGTTCGCCACCGCATCACAAACACATAGATATAGGATACGATGACCCGACAAGTCTGCCGTATCGAACACTCCCCTAGTGAATGCCATGTTATAACCCATAGTGGCTGCCTCGTTAGCGATATTGGTACCGACAATCGATGCTGGAACCGTCGCAAACGGACGCGATGCATGGACCAATGCGTTGGCTATGACACTGATTTTTAACAGATTACCGCCTTTGCTATTATCAATCAATTTACCATAGGCATAGGACGCGGCAATGGCCGTCAGAATCGTAACTGATGATAATGCACCTAATTCGACGTAGATTTCCCAACCAGCATCTGGGAAAATAACGATAATTATGAACAGGTGCCAGGCCGCCCCAGTAGTAACGTAATCAAAACCAACACCGGTCTGAGCAATAATGCCACGAATCGTAGCCGCCCACGGGAACCCTTCAAATTTTATATTCTGACGCAGACGAACTGGTTCGATTGATTTTAACAGTGGCAGTGCGGAAATTATGAATAATATGGCCGATAACCATATGACAACTTGTAGTCCGAACCATAGTGCGATTACACCACCTATGATAGGGCTGAGACCGACGGCAATCTTTTCCAATATATTCATGACCGCCAACTCTTTACCTGCATGTTCTGTATTTTTAACTTTTGAGAAATCAACCATATAACTGATTTGATAAATCGATGACGACGTAGCCATAAAAATACCCCATAGTAAGATCGCTGGAATGCCAATTATTGGCATAAATCCTAATGAGACCATAGCCGGGACATATAATAGATTACTGATCAAAATCCCATGTTTTGGACCAAATCTAGCGACAAACCTGCCGCCCAGAAACGCTAGCGGAACTTTTGCCAGGTAATAACACAAGAAAAAACCCATGATAAACACCAGGCTGTAGCCGGCTTCGTACATATAAACAGAGGTAAACCCAGAAACTATGCTCATCGCAATCGTGCGAATCGTTCGTGACATATACAGTTCGGCTATCTCACTGAAACTGGCATAACGCCAGAAGTGGCGGGATTCGAGAACTTTGTATAGGAATGATTTAAACATATTTTTTTGTATCGGTTATGGTTTATTCTATTACACCACAGATTGGCCCAAAGATGAAGTGTTATACTGGAATATATGAATATATACTTTTCTGGAATTGGTGGAGTCGGAATAGGTCCTTTGGCGGAAATCGCATTTGATGCTGGCTATATGGTAGCTGGATCAGACATGGAAGAAACATTAGTAACCACAGAACTAAAAAAGCGTGGTATAGCGGTTAATATCGGTCAAGACGGAAGCTTTTTGCAGGCCCGCCATGACGAAAAACCGATAGATTGGTTCATTTACACTGCCGCCCTGCCCCAGACGCACCCAGAGCTTGTATTGGCGCTCAAACTAGGTATAAAAACTGCCAAGCGCGACGAATTGCTGTCGTACATCATTGAAGACAAAAAATTAAAACTAATTGCCATAGCCGGAACTCACGGCAAAACTACAACTACCGGCATGATGATATGGGCCATGCAACAACTAGATGTACCTGTCAGCTATTCAATCGGGACGACCATCAGTTTCGGCCCTAGCGGTAAATTTGACCCATCTAGCCAATACTTTGTCTATGAATGCGACGAATTTGATCGTAATTTTCTAAATTTCCAACCATACCTATCGATTATCACATCTGTTGACTACGATCATCCTGATACCTATCCAGAACCTAGCGATTACCTGGGGGCTTTCCGCCAATTCGCGACCAAAAGCCAACACATCGTCGCCTGGTCGGACCAACACGGCGAATTATTTGACCACCTGCCACAATCAAAAATGTTCAATAAAAACGATGCCAATATCGACCTAAAACTAGCCGGAATACATAATCGATGCAACGCCACCTTGGTCCAAAAAGCACTGGTAGAATTAGGCTTTAAAAGCGACACTGACGATATATTATCCAGTTTCCCGGGCGTCAATCGTCGATTCGAAAAACTAGCCGATAACCTATACAGCGATTACGGCCACCACCCCGTCGAGATTGCCGCAACTTTGCAAATGGCCCGCGAATTGTCTAAACATATAGTTTTGGTCTATCAACCACACCAGAATATCCGACAACATGAGATCAAAGACGATTATACCGACCAATTCAAATTGGCAGAGAAAGTATATTGGTTGCCGACTTACCTATCGCGAGAAGACAAAAATCTAGCAATATTAGAACCCCGAGATCTGATTAAAAATATAACTAACGTAGATGACGTCCATATCGCTGAATTAGATAATAAACTATGGAATACCATTCAATCAGCACGTGATGAAGGCAGATTGGTCCTGTGCATGGGCGCCGGCAGTATTGACGGTTGGTTGCGCGACAAACTAAAAACGAATTAATTAACGAATAATTAACGAATTAATACCCAATGAATCTGGGCTCAGCGGGTCACCTTTGAATGCATCAGCAGCTTTGGTTTTGGTCGCCTGTTCGTTATAAATTGCCTTGAAATCATCAACAGCACTTTGATTAATCACACCAGAATCTGGATAGTTTTTGAACTCGCTGCTACTGTCGACTGTCTTGTCACGAACATTGACATAACCTGGGCGACTTAGATCTAATTGAGCAGCCCCGCTGCCGTTATACATCGCCATGCTGATACCGACCAAAATAGCCGAAATCACGATAGCAATCATAATCAGCAAGAAAAACCTGTGCTGGCCCCAGAACGACAAATCAATTTCTTCGTTAGTCTCTGCGTCTTCCATGGTTATAATGATCCCTTTGATTGATAGTATTTTTCGAACCAATAAATCTCGGAACTGTATTGATCGATTTGTTGGTTTAACTTCACAACGTCGGCGTAAACTCGCGCGCGATCAGACCTGGCAACCAATAATGAATCGTAGAAAACGCCTGGTTGAGTTTGACAATCGATTTTGATCAACGCCACCATATGTTCTTCGTAGGTTTTGTAATCCAGACGGAAAGTATCTAATGTCGCGGTATAGTTACCCGAAACTTTTGCCAGGCCATCGATATTAAAGTTATTGCTAGTAGCCCGGGTATTGAACCTGCTCATCAGTTTGGTCAACATCAAATCGTAACGTTGGCCCATGTTAACACGCAACAATGCGTCACTAACATGCAACTGACTTAGCGTGTTTTTTAACGATATGCAATTACCGCGAATTTGTTCTAATTGGCTGGCGGTAGCTGTGGTTGCCTGGGCAAATCCGGCCAATGCAACAAAACCACTCAAAATGATAGTTAATGCGATGCATACAACTAAAATCTTGCTGGGTGTTTTCATTACAATATCTTTATCCCGGCTTCTTTTATGGCTTTGTCCGACAAGGCTGATGGCGCGTCCATCAATATATCACGACTGTCGCCTGTTTTTGGAAAAGCCATAACATCGCGAATACTAGGTTCGCCCTGTAGCAACATTACTAATCGTTCTAGGCCCCAAGCGATTCCACCATGTGGCGGTGCGCCGAATTTGAAAGCTTTTAACATGTGGCCGAAATCACTTTCGATTTTTTCTGGGCTGGTATCCATGATTTCTAGAACCGCGGTTAGGTCCTGTGCACGATGGTTACGAATGCTACCACCACCGATTTCGTAGCCGTTTAATACGATGTCATATTGAGCTGCGATAATATCGCCGATGTCTTTTTTGTCACGCAACTGTTGGCGGAATTGCGGCATTGCGGCGCTAAATGGGTTGTGGGTAAATGTCCAGCTACCACTATCGGTTTTCTCAAACATTGGGAAATCTACAATCCAACAAAACGCCAATAGGTTTTTGTCATCTTTGTCCTCACGGATATCTGGGCTGTCTTTGCCGTATTTTTCCATAGCATCGGCGTAACTGATGCGTGGGAATGGAACGGTTTGGATGCGTTTTTCTGGGTACAGCGTTTCAACAATTTTGACCAATAGTGCTTCGTTCAATTGCATGACGTCTTCTTGCTCGACAAAGCTCATTTCCATGTCAACTTGAGTGAATTCAGCTTGGCGGTCACCACGAGTGTCTTCGTCACGGAAACAACGTGCAATCTGGAAATATCGTTCGACACCACCAACCATTAATAATTGTTTGAATTGTTGTGGGGCCTGAGGCAGAACGAAAAACTTACCTGGTTGCAAACGGGCAGGAACGATGAATTCACGGGCGCCTTCGGGTGTACCTTTAGTCAAATAAGGCGTTTCAATCTCCCAGAATTTTTGTGTATCTAATTCATCACGAATCAATTTAACAATTTGATGACGTTTTTCAATATTGTTTCGCATTCGGTCCGAGCGCATATCTAGGTAGCGATATTTCATTCGCGTTTCTTCGTTGGTTTCAGACGCTTTTTCTATCTCAAAAGCTGGCGTCTCAGCTTCGTTTAATATCTCTAACGTTTCAACAGCTAATTCAACAGTACCAGTCGGAACATCTGGGTTAATTTGTTTTTCACCACGAGATTGAATCTTGCCGGTTAGGCAGACTACGAATTCGCTACGCAACGCCGTTGCTTGTTCAAATAATTCTGAATTACCGCCCCAGAAAACTGCCTGAATAATACCACTACGATCGCGAACATCAATGAAAATTAATTTCCCGTGATCACGACGGGTCTGGACCCAGCCTTTAATTGTTACAGTTTTGCCAACTTGGTTGACGGTGTCGATAATCCAATCTCTGTTCACTTTATTTCCTTGCCTTTAAACGCTTATTTGTTTTTATTTTAACACTTTTAGGGGTCGTTCGCTATATCTTAGACGTCTTCGCGTTTTTCGGGATGATTATTGCCATGAGGATTACGCAGCGCTACAGCCCGCAGGTCATCGTGAGCATCAAATTCATCGACAATTTTGCGACCCAATAATGCCTCAATCACATCTTCTAATGACAACAACCCGACAGTTTCACGAAACTCATTCACTACCACGAACAGATGATTGTGGGTGCGCAAAAACGCCGCCAAGGCATGTTGCAGGCTTTGGTCCTGACGAATGTAATAAACTTTTGGTTCCATCGCCTTTTCAGCCGTTGTCGACTTTTTAATATCCAACGCCAATAACCCGCGCAGATGCAACATTCCAACGATATGGTCGATATCGCCATTGGTTACGGGCAATCGACTGTGACCGGTTTTGTGCAGGTCGTCTAATGCTAGTGGCCCTAGGAACTCTGTTTTTTTGATACTATCAATCATTGATCGCGGCGTCATAACCTCGCTGACTAATTTGTCAGGAAAAGCCAAGCTGTTGATAATCAATTTTTTCTCATCGGCAGTCAATGCGTCTACCGATTGGTCGACAGCATTCTGCAATTCGTATCTAGAATGGATCATGATATCACCTTGTGACGGTGCAAAGCTTCGAAAAATCTTGAAAACCGATGGGAAACTGCCAATTATATGAACTAGTTTATGTTCGAATTTGGCATAGACCTTTTGGGTCAAACTATGCAAAGGTTTGAAACGAGCAATAACGCCGTATTCTAGAACTATAAATATAGATAGGCTCAAGCCTATCAGCAGACCAAAAGTCATATTCAATAACAAGACTAATATTATCAACAACAAAGTTTCAATAATCTTGCGAACTGACAACAAGTCGCTGATCACATTCTGAGCCGCCAACATTTTAACAGCCGTCTCGTCACCACCGCACGCTCGCCTGCTTAGTTCAAAATCGCTCAAATGGCCTTTTTGAATGGATATGGACGTGACCATCAATAACAATATAAATACTACGGATGAAATTACTAATAAAAATATGAACATACCATAACCATTGTAACGTATACCACCCCCCGCTGTCAGCAGAGACTGTTGTTTGGTATAATAGAAACTAATAATTTTACAGGGAGTTTATTTTGAACAAGATCAAATGGATTATATTTGCAGCAATAGCAGTCGGTGCATTGGCGCTATTAGTAGTTTTCTCAGGCGGCTCCAGCCTAGACGTCAAAGACGTTGATACCAACGCTATCCAAGATGCCAACAAACAAAACGGCAATATCGCCGAGCATGTTTACGGCAATCCGAATAGCCCAGTCACATTGGTAAACTATGGTGATTTCCAATGCCCTGCCTGTGCAACCACACACCCCAGAATCAAAGCTATCGTCGAACAATACAAAGACAAAATTCGATTCGTATTCCGCAATTTCCCACTAACAACAATACATCCGAACGCCAAAGCCGCCGCTGCTACAGCCGAAGCTGCCGGGCTGCAAGGCAAATATTGGGAGATGCACGACAAACTTTACGAAAACCAAACCGCCTGGGCATCGCTATCTGGCACCGAACGAACAACTTTCTTTGAAAACTATGCCCGCGAACTAAACCTAGATATGGGCGAATTTAGCACTGACGTAGCGTCCGAATCCGTCCGCGATAAAATCGCCTATGACACAGCTATCAGCAAAAAGATAAACGTTATCGGCACTCCTACATTCTACCTAAACGGCACCAAACTAGACCAATCTATCGTAGCCGACATCACCAAATTAACAGGCGCGATAAACGACGAGCTAGCCAAAAACGGCATTGCATTACCATAAATAAAAACTTAACAAAAAAAACAAAACACCCCGGTGCCTTGGGGTGTTTTTGTAAACTTATAAAAAGTTTGTTTTTTTGGTACCCGTTGCTTGTAAGCTACGGGTGGATTTGAGTTATAAGAATAACTCTACTGTTGCAAATACAGTTGCCATTCGGCAGGCACCACATCCACTGCGATCTTTTTGCGCCTTGACGGCACAAATTCGATTGCTATTGGCATGTGATTTATTTCACTCCTTGTACTATGTACAGCCTCACACGCTTCGACCTTTAAATTATTATAGATTTGGCGTGAGACACATCACCAATACTACCTGATTGCATAAAACAAGTCAATATAGGCGTGTGTCAAAACGCTTATGTCCATAACTATAGGACATAGTTATTAAAAGCGCAAGCGTTTTTTTATATATCTATAAATACCGCCTAGATCGGCGGTATTTATAGATTAAATCAACACATTAATATCTATTTAAATAAAGCTTCGTTAGCTGAAGGGCCGCTAACTTCTCGTGCAGCTCTTGAGTCTCGATCATATTTTTCCTGTACCATTTTTTCACTAATCTGCCTAGCTATGTTATCTGCGTCTGGCAAACCACGAACCAAGCCCATGGCCATATCGAATGCCGCCTTGTGTGCAGCATCTAATTTAGCAGCTTCTACGGATTTTCGAACTTCATCTTCACCAAACGCTGCCAAATTTGGATTTGCGCGCATGCCCTGTTCAACAGCGGAGCTAGCCGAAGTGATCTCCTGGTTAAAAACTGACTCGACACTGCTTAAAGTTGGTTTTGATTGTTCAGGCGATAGTGGTTGATTCTCGTTTTCAGTCATATTGTTCCTTTTTGTTTTTTATTATTACTTAATTCAATATTAGCATATAAGCTTATGCTTTGTCAATAGCACTACATCTCGCCTGGGGTTTCGATTGGCTTGGCGCTGCGCAGGACGCGCTCTTTTAGCGTAAAGACTATTGCTGTCGCTGATGCCATTAAGACCGTGGCGATGATGAATATGCGATGCATGCTATCGCTGTACGCCCGAACAACTACGTTGGCAAACTCTGTTTGTTGAGACACTATCTGCTTTTTCATCTCGACGCCAATTGCGGTTGGCAATTTGTCAGCTACTGCATTAGATTGATCGGCAATGTTTTGTTTGACACTAGGGGTATTTAATCGTAACAAAGTGTCTGGTTTGGTCAAATCGCCCATTATTGATGCGGCTGGTGATTGTTTCAATGTTTGAATATATTTGCTGTCGGACATATTGCCCAAGCCAGATGCAACACCGGCAGTTAATATGGCACCAAATATAGCCACGCCGACAGTTGAGCCAATGCTGCGGAATAATTGGCTGGAGCTGGTTGCGGCGCCTAGGTCTTTTTGTTCGAACTCGTTTTGGACCGCCAGGCTGATGACTGGCATTGCAACACCCATACCGACACCTATAAATGTGATTATAATCGCTTCGTAAACATAGCTGGTATTTGGGTCTAATGTGGTCAAAGCCAGCACCGCGATTGTAGCGATTGAAAAACCTATCTTCATAAATATCTTGTATTTACCAGTCTTGGAAATCAACTGACCGACGCCAACACTGGTCAATGTCATACCGCCAACCATTGGCAGCAACATCAATCCTGATGTGGTTGGGCTGGCACCGAACACCTGTTGATTAAACTGCGTCAAATATAGGATCGAGCCTAGAAAGGCCGAACCGAACAACATGGCAATTACTATGATTTTGACGAAGTTACGATTTTTAAAGAAGTATATCGGTACGATTGGTTCAGCAGCGCGCTTTTCAACTGCGACGAACGCGGCTAATGCCAGCCCGACGATGGTGAACATGATGACACGCAACCAGACTAATGTCAGACCGGTAGAATTCATTAGGTTCGCAAAGATTGCTTCGGTATTATCAATCGCTAGTATCAATGTGGCTAGACCGACTGCTATCAATGCGGCACCAACGTAATCAACGCGCGGTTTACGATCATGTTTCAATGTTGGACAGTAAATTCTAATAATGATGAATGCAATAATACCGATTGGAACGTTGATTAATAGCGTCCAACGCCAGTTAGTAATTAGACCTAGAAAATTGTGAGGTTCGGTTAGGAAACCGCCGATTAACGGTCCGGCAATTGATGACAGGCCGAATACTGCACCGATTAATCCCTGCCATTTACCTCGTTCGCGGGCTGCGAATAGGTCGCCAACAATTGAGAATGCGTTAGCCGTAATGATACCACCACCAATACCCTGGATAGCACGCCACAATATCAATTGGTTAATATCGCCGCTCATACCGCCCATCAATGACCCGGCGACAAATACGCCAACACCGATTAATAGCATTAATCGACGGCCGAATAGATCAGATAGTTTACCGGCAATTGGTACTGTAATCGTGGTCGTAATCATATATGCCGTGACGACCCAACCCAGCATTGAGAATGCGTTGAATTCTTCGACAATTTTGCCCAGTGAGGTCGAAACAACCATCTGATCTAGCGCGACCAGGAACATGCTGGCCATTACTGAGATCATTATTATTAATTTTGCGCGTAAAGTTAGATGATGATGCATAGATATACCATTCTATATCGTTTATGATGCTGTTTCAAGTTGACGGTGTATGCCGTTTGGATTAAGCGTCAATAAGAGTTAGAATATACATATGTCTCAAACGAGAAAAACTATCTTGAACAATCTATTAAACTTCATATCTAATAACTATGTTGTAGTATTCTTCATACTAGCGATTGGTATCAAAATGGCGTTATTCAACGCGCTAGTATTAAAAATTACCTGGCCACTACCTCAATTCCTATTTGGCGTGATATGTGGGTTTATTAGCGTCGGCGTCATATTCGCGCCACTATACTTTGCCCGGAAACACCAGGCAGTAATCGCTATAGCTGTGAACTGCCTGCTATCTACTATCCTTTTGATTGATACTGTTTATTACCTGTATTTTTCGGCGCTACCAGGCATAGGGTTGTTCAGTTTGATAGGCGAAGCTACTGGCGTCGGCTCTGCCATCATCGACCTGTTTAACGGATGGATGTTGCTGTATTTTCTAGACATAGTTCTATTTATCATATTCGCAAAACGTATCAAGGTCTTCTTTGAGAACCTAAAAGTTAAGAATAATCTAGCAACACCAACCAGGCGCATGCCGATATGGGCAGTCGGAATAACATTATTGGTGTTCGGATTGTCAATCTTGCCAGTCGGTAGCAATAACCTATCGACATTGACCAAATCCGCCCTGGAAAACCGAGTAACAGCTCAATATTACGGCGTATTGATGGCACATGCTGTAGATATCGCCAGATACATCAAACAAGAAACATCCGTCGCCTCGCCGGCCGAAAAATCAGCCATAATCGATTGGGTCATCGCTAACAAGCCCAAACAATCAACCAGCGAACTGAATGGTATCGCCCGTGGCAAAAACGTCATATTGGTACAAGTTGAGTCATTAGGCGGAATAGTGATAGACCAACAAGTAAACGGCCACGATATAACACCTAATCTAAATGAATTGGCCAAAAAATCCCAATTCTTCCCAAACAATGAATTCATAACCGGAGCCGGGCATTCATCGGATTCTGATTTCGTCGCCAATACCTCGTACTACCCTACTATTGATACGTCAGTTTTCGTGCGCTACGGCCGCGACAATTTTACCAGCCTGGCTAAAACTTTAGCTAGTAACGGATATACCACGAATGCTTATCATGGGTATAACCGAGCATTTTACAATCGCGAAACAGCCATTAGTTCACTAGGATATCAGAAATTCTATGCTGCCGAAAGTTATCCAAAAGGCCAAATCCTGAACATGGGGTTAAACGATGGCGATTTCCTAAACAAGACGGCTGATTACATCGCCACCCAACCAAAACCCAGCCTCAGCTATGTAATTACCCTGTCATCCCATACGCCGTTTGAAACCAATAACCTGACCCAAAACCTAGGTATTAATATCGGTGACTATCCTAAACAAGTTGGTGGTTATTTGGAAAATATCAATTATGTTGACCGAATGTTAGGCGAATTCTTTACTAAACTAAAATCCAGTGGCATCTATGATGATTCGTTGGTTGTAGTCTATGGTGACCACATGCCAATATTGCCTGCTTTCAATGCCGGAACGATCAATTACGCGCCGGACACAAACAGCGACAAACACGTACCATTATTCGTCAAATTACCAAATGAAACTAATGGCGAAACCCATCCTGGCACAGGCACGTCACTAGACATAACACCAACCATATTTGACCTATTAGGCATCAAAACTTCACAACTAATGTTCGGGCGCAGTCTGTTCAAGACTACCCCAACCAACCCAGCCTGCACTAGCCAATTCTATATATTCGCACCGGGCAGTGATTGCAATGCGTCCCTAATAGAACAAAAGACTAAATCGTCCGAAATCATCCAATACAATATATTTGGCGAACTGCCAGAATAAAAACTGGCCAATTTAAAGGAGCCCCTCTTTATTGGGATTTAGTCTAATGAAATTTGGGTATATAATAGAACCACTAGGAGGTGCATATGATCAAACAATGTCAAAGTTGCGGGATGCCACTGCAAACCGAAAAGGCCGGCGATTGTCGCGGCACGGAAAAGAATGGAGACAAGAGTGAAAAATGGTGCAAGCTATGTTACGTCGACGGAAAGTTCATCGACCCAGATTGTACTTTGGACCAAATGATCGTCATCGTTGATAACGCTCTCAAAGAACAAGGCAGCAGAAGATTAATGCGCTGGATGGCACGAAAACAATTACCAACATTGGAACGCTGGAAGACCCAAAAATAACAAAACAAATAGGGGCCAATTAGGCCCCTATTTTATATCATCACGTTTCTATTGATTGTAACGATGGTTTTGCATGCCGCCACGATTGGCGCTGTTGCTGTCATGATCGGACGCTTGGCGTTCTGTCATGTTCTGCAATCGGCTATCTATTTCGGCTTGTGTCAAACCTTTTGATGCCCAACGTTCTTGTGCAGATTTTTGCATTGACGCGTGGAAATCATCCTCGCTAATGCCTTTGTCTGCTGCTATTTGTAGCATCGTCTTGGTCGCTAGCTGAGTTTTTAGCTCATCTGCCGTTATGCCAATTAGTTTGGCTTTTGTCTCTATGTTTTGTTGATAACCATAAGACCCACCATTACCGTTTGTGCCCTGTTTTTGGCCTTGTGCCAACGCTGGAACCGCTATGATCCCTGCAGCTACTACAACTGCTGTTCCTAAACCTAATGTTAATATTTTGTTCATTGTTATTGTCTCCTTCCGACATATGTAATACAAACGGGAGGCCAATATTATTTCACTATCTACCGCGTTGGTAGCCTCTAATGTTTTGGACATCGCTGCCCGGAACTCTGTTACCAAAATCTGGCAACGAGCTGTAAGACAACGCAAAGCCAATCGCCAAAATCACAGCAACAACCATCGGCACCAGGTACGCCAATCTAATTTTGTACATCTTGCCTGATTTTGCAATCATAAAGATAACTGCCATGATAGATAATATACCCGACAATACAGCCAACCAAGGGAAATCATTCAATAATGAATTCAAACTATTCTGAATGCCATAAGCCGGACCTTGTGATATCTGCAATCTCACAAATAGTGATGCCACGCTAATAGAATATGTTGCCAATATGGTCGCACCGATGATTGCTATGATACCAACAATAGCTAGCACAATATAATATGATCTAGATTGCATATGTACGCTACCACCACTAATCTTTGACATAACTTTCTGCTTGATATCAGCATCAATTTCTTTTGTTTTTTTATTCATAATCAACTCCTTCTTTCTGACAAATATTTTTTAAAGCCTCTTTGGCACGACGAATGCGGACCCCGACTGTTGAAGTAGGTATATGCAATATATCGCTAATTTCCTCATATTTTAGGTTTTCAAAAAAACTGAGCCCCAATACTTCTTGGTATTTAATACTAATTTTACCTAGACATGCCCTAACTTGTTTGTCCAACATTTTTTTATCTATGACTTTATCAGTATCAAACTTTTCTATAAAACTATCGCCAATTTCGTCAATTATGCCTAATGAGCAAGTCTTTTTGCCCGATTTAATAGCATTCATAGCTCCATTATGTAAAATCCGATATATCCATGGAGAAAAGGGCTTGGACAGATTGAAGCTTCGCAGGTTCACATAGGCCTTGATGAACGTTTCTTGGACTACGTCAGATGCAATATCATAGTCTTTTAGCAAGAATGAAGCATAACGCATCAATTTTGCCTCATACCTTTCCATAACTAACCCAAACATATTAATATCGCCCTCAATTACCTTGGCTAATACATCCGAATCGGATAGGTCCTCATTTTTGACATTCATGGTCACATATATTATACAACTGTGGAGTTGATATTATTTCATTATTGGTGGTCTGACGACTGGACAGCGGTTTCGCCTTTTCCGCTCATTCAAGAAAAGTTGGTTCGACGACTGGACTCGAACCGACACTAAATATTACCATCAAATTTACGACTCACCCCATACTAGCTTATATATCGGATTTATTAAAATAATCAAACAAATATCTTTTTTAAATTAAATTATCAAACTAAAATAATTTTAAAGACATCTCGACGTCGCCATCGATAAACCCATAATTATGATAGGTTTTTATAGTAGGCTTATTATCAGACGCTACCAACAATCGCATAGTTTTACAGCCTTGTTCGATAAAGTATGATTTAACACTATCTATCAGCTCTGTACCTAGCCCTTTGCCGCGCATTTCTGGAGTTATATATAAAACGCCAATCCATCCTTGTTTTGATGCATCATGAGTTGTGGCGTACATAATATCTTCAGGATCGTCTTTTGTAATAACGACACCCTGGATAAATCCAACTATTTTTTCATTTTCGATTGATACTAGCATTTTTCCGTTCATTTCTTTGCAATCAGATGACATCTTTGTTAGATATTTTTTTGCATATTCTTCATTTTGAAATTCTTTTATCTCATTTGTAGTGTCGATATTGTGCAAATATTTTTGAAAGTCTATTAATAAGCTCTCAACCTCATTTGAATGTTTTAGATCATTGTATAAAGCGATCATTGCATATTTTCTCCTGTATGTTATTGTTTATATATTAAAGCCCGGTAACGTTATTAGCAATGGCGTCTAGCCATTTTATGAATAAATCATCATATTAATTAAATCCCTCCAATAATCATCGATGCTAATGATACTCCCTTTACGAGCCGAAATCAGCACAATGATCTCGTCTTCTGTCATTTCGAATGATAAACCTAATATTGTAGTATGCCGTTCAACCACTACGCAAAAATTAGATATATCCTGCAACAACAAGCGCCAGGTTGGTATATCAAAACTATCAACCAGCCGACAGCTGCAAAAAAGTTTAATGGCGAGACTGTAAAATATGACCACTATTACAGAATTTATGGCGCCGACGATCAACCTATCAAATACTGCAAATTCCAACAATTAGATCGTCTGGCAAGCATATTACAAGTTTCCGTGATGGACCTGCCGATTATTAACGATTTAGATTAGAGCCAAATACTTCAAAGCCAATAAAATCAGGATAAATAATTCAACTGCTGCCACGACTGGGACCGCGCCAGGTATTATTGGGATATTTCTAGTCAGTTCCTTTACATCACCCGTCCAATGAGGGAATTCATCCAAGACTAGCCCCAGACCGATTCCGAATATGACGACCAGATAGATATTGTTTACATCGAGGCCCAAACCAAAAACCATGAAAGCCGCCCCGACAATCAGGAAATTACCCCAAACAAAATGGTGATAACGTTTGCCATTAGACAAGATTTTAACTGGCAGTATCTTCCATTTTAACGACCCCAAGGCTATAAATCGAGAGATCAGAAATACACCCAGAACACACAGAAAAATAACCAATAACGAGTTCATGATTTTTGCCCTTCCGTTCCAATAAGATAGTCGTCTATTACCTGCAACATACCGTGTTCATGGAATGATGGCACAACCATATCGGCGGCAGCTTTTAATAACGGGTCAGCATTATCAACAGCAACCTTTAGCCCACTAGCCGCGAACAACGGCAGGTCATTATGACCATCACCTAGTGCAATAGTCTCGGCAACAGTAACGCCTAGCATGTCTTGTAATTTATTTAGCGCGTGGCTTTTTGTGGCCTCCTCGTCAGTAACGGTAACGCAGAACCTCCCACGGGACTTGGGCGAAGGCACAAAGCCCGCTCTAACATCAGGTAACGTGCTTACCATTTTTACCAACCTGTCAGCCTCAGCCCTATCCGAAATATCAATAAAGGCTAGATATATCAGATCTTCTAGATCATCATCAACCATATCCGAAAACAGGATTTCCTTTTGGCCAAAACCAATAAATAAATCCGCATCCTGCCGAGTATCATTAACGTATTTTGTTATCTTTTGCGCAATTTCTCGCTTTAGGCGCTTCTCCCACAAAACCTCATCACTAACTGGATTGATTATACGCGCGCCGCCATTAACAATAACCGGGTCCGTTATCCCAAATGCTTTAATAACAAATTTGGCATTGTGATAATTACGACCAGTCGCGATAGTTACAATTTTACCCAGACTCTGCGCATTCTTGATGCCAACTTTTACCGGATGATCAATATCGATGTCTTCGCCCCTGGATCCATGATCAACAATAGTCCCATCAATGTCCGTAACTAGCATTTTATACAGATTATTCATTGTCTAATGATACAATCTTTGGCAATGTTTATCTATACAGGCACGACATAGCCTATTAGAAACATGGTAGAATACAGTCATATGAACACTAGAAAAGAATACCAGCAATTATTAAAACCATCCTGGTCTCCACCAGATTGGCTGTTCGGACCTGTCTGGTCGATCTTATATATAATTATATTTATATCGTTTGGCAGTGTTATCTATGGCCTATTCAAAAACGAGGTTACATTTGTTGCAGCCCTGCCTTTTGCGCTAAACCTGATATTTAACTTTGCCTTTACACCGATCCAGTTTGGGTTAAGGAATAATTTGCTGGCCGCGATTGATATATTACTGATTCTAGGTACATTGGTATGGGCGATGATTTCTATCTGGCAATCAGCACCAACATTCGGCTGGGTCGCATTAGTAAATATCCCCTACCTGATTTGGGTTCTATTCGCCACAACGTTGCAATTGACGATTACTTATTTGAATAGACGATAGTACAACCCTGCGATACGGCTGCCAATATCTAATTTATTTACTGTCTTTTTTGCGCCAGTTTATTTCAAATGAGACTGAATATTTATCTGGGATATTCCACCTAGAAAATCTGAGGAATAAAAACTGGAATTTGTTTTCAGAAATCTTCCCGAATCCAAATCTGTTTAGTGTTAGCTCTATGTCTATGACCATGCTGTAATTGTATCATATACATAAATTTCGATATGGCTATGACGACTGGACAGCGCCCGTTGTATGCATGCAACGGGTTTTTCCGTTCATTTACGAAAATGGTCCGACGACTGGACATCGCCCGTCGCATGTATGCGACGGGCTCCTCCGCTTGCTCATAAAAATATGTAACCCTATTAGGGACGACTGGACAGCGGCTCCGCCTTTTCCGCTCATTCACGAAAAAATGTAAACACTTTTTCGCTTCAATCGCTACACCGAACCACTTTTGCTACGCAAAAGATCTGGTTCGCGTCCAGGCGGCGGGGGTATAAAAAATTCCAGACCACGCGGGTCTGGAATTTTTTATGGCTCCGGCGACTGGACTCGAACAACAGAATTCTACCACCTATTTAAAGGCTCGTCGTAGCTTAGCTTAGTAAATGGAGTTAATCAAGTCTATTAAGGATTTTATATTAATGTCTTTATGGTTATAATGATAACAATGATTAAGCCATTCTCTGCTTTAAAATTCTTTAAAGAAAACAAACGAAAAGGTTTGATGACTTTTGTCGTACTAATTCTATCAATCTGCGCCGTATCATTGATAACTGTCCTTATAAACTCAATTCACGAGTCGTATAACGATACGGTTCTGAAACCGTTTGCCAACTACTCAATTGTTGGGAACACTTCGCATGACATATACCTAAATCAATCAGTTGTTGACAGATTAAAATCTGATAGCAACATCGAACGTCTGGTGCCCTGTGATATTGATGCGACCAATGTTAGCTTTTCTATAGGGGGTGGGTTAACATATGGTGTCTTTGCGGATAAATCAGATATCGGCTATTACCTTGATAAAGTAAACGATACTGTTGAGCAGGGCCGTCTGCCTGAAAATAATTCAAAAGAGATCGCTGTTCATCGGCGAGTAATGTCTAATAAAAATTGGGAAATTGGGCAAACCGTTGGCAATGAGAAGAACTCAGATGAAATGTTGTCTGGGGCTTTCAAGATTGTAGGTATATTAGACGGCCCTAGTATCACATTTGTGGGCACACAGACAAACCGCCAGGGGCAATATGTAAAAAATGAGCTTGATACTACAAAGCCAATTAACTACGCTGTTTTTCCAAAAGCCGGCAAAATGGGCGCTGTTAATGAGATGCTCGATAAGATTAATGTTAATGATGCATCGGTCACCACTTACTCAATTTTAAAATCACAAGGCGAGGAAAGCTTTGCATCAATAGATAATACTCTTATTGCAATTATTCTAGCCGTAACAATTATCTTGTCTATATCGATTAGCGCACTAATGTACCTAATATATCTACAACGTTCAGATGAGTTTGGTATTCTACTGGCGATGGGTTATCGTAAGAGTTTTATCTATCGTCTTATATTTAAGGAAGTATTGGCACTTAATATTATAAGTTGGTCGGTGGGTTTGCTAGCCTCATATCTAGTCATACAATTACTTAACTTTCTTATCTATAACCCACAGGGTAGTATGCTGAATCTCTTCAGTGCCAATGTTTTTGAAAATACAATTTATATTCCTGTTGCTGCTGTACTATTTAGCGTATTACCAATTCTTTCAAAGATGCGTAAACAAGACCCAATTACTATTATCGAAGGGCGTAACTAAAATGATTGAATGTAAAAATCTGACACTTATTTATAAAGATGGTCACAAAGAGAACCTAGTGCTAGATGGTGTTAACTTGCAGGTGCAAAACAATGAAACCATTGTTTTGCTTGGGCCATCTGGTAGTGGTAAAAGTTCATTAATATATCTTCTGTCAGGATTGAAAAAGCCTACATCCGGTCAAATTATTTATGACGGCGTGGATATTGAGAAATTTAATAAAAAACAATTTTCAGACCTAAGACGGCAAAAATTCGGCTATATTTTTCAACAGCATTTTCTAATACCATATTTGACAGTGATGGAGAACGTACTTGTTGGGGCGCCAAAAATGGGCAAAGCCTGTCGAAATAAAGCTGAGTTTCTACTTCACGAACTTGGTATTGACCAATATATAGATAAAAGTATTTTTGAACTTTCGGGAGGTGAACGTCAGCGTGTAGCGATTGCCAGGGCGCTTATTTCCGAGCCAGAAGTTATCTTTGCCGATGAGCCTACTGCATCACTTGACCATAAGACTGCTGCAGAAATTTTAAAGCTGATTAAAAAATACAAAGAGTCTACTACGCTTATAATCGCAACTCACGATACTTCGATACTTGAAGGTGATGAATCAATTGTTAGAATTGATCATGGTAAAGTTATAAGGGACAACTAGGTCACGGGACCTGGTCTGCTTTCTCTCTGACCAGCCCCTCAGGAGCGACTGGTTAGTTTCGGAACTATTTAACAGAGGCGAATAAGCAAAAACCGCCATTTCTGGCGGTTCTAACCTTTGTACTACATTTTTACAATTTGTAAAAATATTGCCGAACTAAGGAGTGAACTAGGGCAACCGGTCAAGGAACTCGGTCAGCCTATTTGACTGCTTGGTTTGGCTCCGACGACTGGACTCGAACCAGTAACCTCGAAGTTAACAGCTTCTTGCTCCACCATTGAGCTACGTCGGAATACACCGTATTATACTATTTATCTCTTTAATTAGTCAATGACAAGTCAGAAATCAATAATAAATAGATAAAACAAAAAGAAAGCGGGCTGGCCTCCGCTATACAGCAGTGGCGTCCCGCGTTTCTAATCATATTTTAGCACACCAATCAAGATTTATTATAGAGCCCTAAACACAGCCTTTTCATATAACGTGACTAATGATTTTGTATCACCCTCAAATGCCAACTTGTCAGCCCTGATAAGATCTTTTGATGAAACTTGGCTATAATCAATCAAATAGCCGGCGGAATCAGCCACCAAAATCAAGAATAAGCGTATCGTGCGCCCATTTCCTTCTCTAAATGGATGAAGAGCGTTAAGTTCAGCTGACAGATTAGATATTTCTTGCACAAATGACTGCCTGCCCAATCCTGAAAGGTATTTTTTTGAGGCTAACTCATCAAATATTCTAACGGCCTCATTGCTAATAAATTTTGCATAAGCGAACGGGGCAGCCCCTGGTTTAGCAATATTAACAGTACGAATTTTACCAGCAAAATCATAAATATCTTCAAACAAAACCTTATGAATATGAAGCAATAAGTTAAAATCAAACACTGTGAAAGCTTCACCCAAGACTATTGCTGTCTTTTTAGTTACAATTTCCTGTTCGATCTCTTTCAGATCATTGTGATTAATTATGCCAAATCTATTTTCTAGAACATCATCGCCATCAACGAAATAGTCCGTCATAAATTAGACCTTTATGCGTTGTAATTGTTTTTCAAGTGTTTTTTTAACAGCCTTAAAGTTGAAACCCTCAGCTTCCATACTGCGGGCAATACTGTTTACCAATCTTTTTGTTTTTTCATTTTTACTCATATACTAATTATACCGTAAAATTGCCTTTATCGTAAGTGCCTCATTTGACTATTGGAAGGTATCTATTGGGATCCGCCATATTCTAATAGCCATATCCCAATAGCCGAATCACCTATGATTCTTCAGATAATCGCCTAGCCTGGTTTTCATGGCGATATGACCGCTATCTAGTCCCAGGATTTTCAATGCGCCAATTAGCACATATAATTCATCCAAAGTATCGGGGTTGTGTGATAAGTCTAATTCATTAAACTTATTTGTTACCGCGTTCATCAACCATTTTTCTTGGGCTGGGGTCGCGCCTCGGTGCACTGGAGCATCGTCCAAATGTGTCGTCACAACTTCTAGTGACCGGGCGGAATTATCGCGTTTTCGCAGATAGCCTTTGGCGATTAAACCATTGATATGAATCGCTACTGTCGAAACAGATTTATACCCTAACCCACGCATAACCTCACGATAGCTAGGGCCATACCCGTGGCCTTGGATGAATATATCAACAAAGTTCAATAGTTCTCGTTGGCGTTTGCTAGATCGTTGTTTGTCCATAGTTTAATTATAGACTAAAAACCAAAAACTATTCTGCTTTTACTTTTAGGCCAAACAAAAAAGCCTTTGGTTTTTACACCTAAGGCTTATTCGTTGCTAATCATTATCTTTTGAAACAAACTCGACGATTGATGATGCCATGTAATCAATCATATCGTCGGTCATACCAGGATACAATCCGACCCACAGACTATCATTCATGATTTTGTCCGTATTTAGAAGTTCACCTATCACACGATAGTCAACACCATTAACCAATTCGTTAAAACACGGATGCCGCAAGATATTGCCGGCAAATAGGTTTCTGGTCTGGATATTCCTAGATTCCAGGAATTTTGCCAAATCGTTGCGGCCGAAATCCACCCCATCACGTCTGGTTATTAAATAACCAAACCAACTCGGATTAGACCCGGCCGTTGCCATTGGTAGAATAATCTTATCGACTACAGATTGCAACCCGATAGTAATTCTGTCAAAATTTGCTTTACGTTTATCAACAAAAACTGGCAGCTTATCCAACTGCGCACAACCGATAGCTGCCTGCATGTCCGTCGCCTTGAGGTTATAGCCAAAATGGCTATACACATATTTATGATCGTAACCGTAAGGCAATGACCCATACTGGACCGAGAAGCGCTTACCACAAGTATTGTCACAACCACTATCGCACCAGCAATCACGACCCCAATCGCGCATAGATAGCATGATGCGCCTTAAGAGCTTGTTGTTGGTATACACCGCTCCACCCTCACCCATTGTCATATGGTGTGGGGGATAGAAACTAGACGTCCCAATGTCTCCCCAGGTACCAGTAAATTGATCATCGAATTTAGAGCCTAGAGCATCACAATTATCCTCAACTAGCCATAATCCGTGTGTCGAACAAAACTCTTTGACAGCTTTAACATTAAACGGGTTGCCTAATGTATGGGCAATCATGACTGCTTTAGTTTTAGCCGACAATGCATCTTCTAACATCGATACATCAACATTGAAAGTTTCAATCTCAATATCGACAAACACGGGGACCGCACCAAACTGCACAATCGGAGCAATCGTCGTAGGAAACCCAGCAGCGATAGTGATGACTTCATCACCACGCTTAATGGCCTTGTCACCCAAAGTCGGTGACGTTAATGCCATAAACGCTAACAGATTTGCCGATGAACCTGAATTGACCAATAAAGCATACTTTACACCTAGATACCCTGCGAACTCTTGCTCGAATTCCTGGGAATAACGGCCATAAGTTAACCAGAAATCCAACGACGAATCTACCAGATTCACCATTTCTTTCTGATCGAAAACTCTTTTGGCATAGTTAACCCTGCTGTAGCCAGGGTCAAATGATTCTACTTGCTCTGACTGAACAGCATTATGATACTTTTCAACTAACCCTAATATTTGCCTCCTAATAGAGACGCTCTTCTTTGACTTTACCAATTTCTCCACCTCTTTTTCAAATATTTAATGATTTGAACGAACTTCCCAAGAGCCGGGAAGCCAGCTCAATCAAGATTACCTATATTATAATATAAGAGAATATTTCAGTCAAACATAAATAATAATGCAAATAATCCCATTTAAAAATAACCCTCAGAACAAGTATGTATAGCTTTTATGATTAAAAATTAATTCGTTTTTCTTCAACAACTAACGGCCTGTTCATAACTCGGATATTTATGTTTAGAATATATTCGCCGATTAGGCCTAAGAAGATCAATTGGATCGAACCCATGAAAAACACTCCGACCGCAATCGGCGCCATGCCAATAGGGAAACTGTCCCAAAACATCAGTTTCAGTGCCAGGTAAACTAAACCGACTACGAAACTTAACCCTGCTATCAGGAAACCCAACAATGTAGCTAGCCGAATTGCAACTTTCGAGTACGATGTTATCCCTAGCATGCCAATGTCATACAATGAGAAAAAATTATTCTTGCTTTTGCCATGTAATCGCCTAGCTTGTTCATAATTAATTTCTTTACGTTCGTAACCAACTTCGGATATAATACCGCGGAAATATGGCATTGGGTCATTTAGATTACGCATAACTTCAATGAATTTTTTGTCGTACAAGCCAAAACCTGTAAAATGTTCGATCTGCTCGGTTGATGCAACCTTTTTAATCAATTTATAATAAATCGAACGCATTAGATACATGAACTTGCTTTCGCGACTAGTGTTTTTGATACCAATTACGATTTTGAACCCGTTCTCCCATTCGACCACAAATTTATGAATCATATCAATTGGATCCTGGAAATCGGCACACATTATAATCGTACAATCGCCTGTTGTCTGTAGCATGCCATAATATGGTGATTTTAATTGACCAAAGTTTTTGGCATTGAATATAGCTTTAACTTTTTTATCTTTTTTGCATAATTCAGCTAATTTATCACGAGTTTTGTCTTTGGAATAATTATCAATGAAAACAATCTCATAATCATAGCCTTTTAGATTTTTGTTAAACTCATCAATTATAGCCGCATACAACAGTCCGACATTTTCTTCTTCATTGTAAGTTGGCACCATTATGCTAATTGTTTTCATATTATCTACCTCTTTTCTATAAGTTTAGCTATCATCTTATTTATACCTGTTACGAAGTCTATCTTTGGCATCCAACCAGTTTCTCTCTTTAATCTGCTATTATTTGGTTTTATGCCGACTGGGCCTGATTCTGGGTAGGGAACTGCCCCAAAATTTAAAATACTTTTTGATTTTGTTTCCCGATACATCGACTCGACAAAATCTCTCAATATCTTAGTCTCGTCCCCACTAAGATTATAGGCTCCCTCCGGACACTTGCCTGTGATTAATTTTACCATACCATCAACTGCATCATCGATATATAAAAAGTTCCAATCATGCGTACCGACCGTTAGATCGATCTCTTTGTTGTCTAACATTTTATTTAGAACTGAGCAAACCAAAGTATTCTCATTATCCCCTGGTCCATATAAACTAAAAATCCTGGCCTCTTTAAAAGATATGCCTAATTTTTTTGCCAAGTTCATACCATCTTGAAAAAATTGATATTTCTGAAGTCCGTATTCTGTGTTCGGTTTACATTGAATCGCCTCATGAATCTCCCTATTGCAAACACCATATTCAGCCTGAGACCCCGTCGTCATATATAGTTGACAGCCCAAATCATGAGCAGCCTTAATGGTTTTTAATGAATTTAAATAATTATTAACTTGCAATTCGTGGTTATCACGATCTTCACCTCTAACCCCCTCCCAGGCTAAATGACAGAAGATGTCACATTTACCAACAATCAGCGTTGGTAACCTGTCAATGTCAGACATGTCCAGTTCAATAACTTCTATATTTTTCGCAACATCTAGTTTATCTCTATTCGCTGAATTTGGTCTAACAATTGCACAAATATTAAATCCTAAATCAGCTAACTTTCTAACTAAATTCCTGCCAATAAACCCGGTCGCGCCAGTAACTATGACCTTATTCATAGGATAGCCGTGATTTTATCTGACAAGGTTTTTTCTAACAATGGTTCCTGTTCTCTAGCAGACCGACCAAAAACTAATTTGGGATATACATAGGTCATATTTGGCAAATCTATTTCTACCAATATTGGATCACTATTGGATATAGAACTGTATAATTTATCCATTCCCCTTAGGCTACTAACTCTTATGCCATCTAGCCCGTAAGCCTTGGCTATTTTAACAAAGTCTGGCGATTTATAGCCTTGTTTTGCATCAGTCATAGCAAAATTAGATTCAAAGAACATCTCCTGGAATTGCTTTATCATCCCTAATGACTTATTGTTCATTACAAAGATTTTGATTGGCATTTTATAATCAACGATCGCCTGGAGTTCTTGTATATTCATCTGAAAACCGCCGTCACCGGCAAAACAATAAACTGGCTTTTTGGTCGCAATGAAAACTCCGATAGCGGCTGGTAATGAATAGCCCATGGCGCCATGTCCACCCGAGAATAATATCCTCTGGCCCGCTTTAATATCGAAAGACTGAGCCACCCATACCTGATTTTGCCCAACATCAGTTGTAACATTTACACCTACGGGTAGCATTTTACTGATATCTTTAACGTATTCATTAGGCAATAGATTGTCTACACCAACCAACAAATCCTTAATTTTATGACATTTATCAATCCAGTCTGTATTACCAGATACATTAAACGAGTAGTTATTAAAATACCTCAGGAGTTGAGAAAGGTTGGCCTGTATTTTAGTCTCACCTTTCTTAATCGTGTTAGATAGCTCATGATCATCTATATCAATACGAATTAGCTGTGCATTTGGGGCAAATGCCGATACGTCCGTGCCAGTCTGTCTCTTGTCTAAACGTGAGCCGATGCTAATTATTAAATCGCTCGCACTAGTAATAATGTTAGCGCAGCGATTACCATAGGCACCAATAAATCCGAAATTTAACTTATTATTAGTTTCTAGCAAGTCAATACTAATCATACTAGTTACAACTGGTACCTGTAATTTTTGCACTAGTTCCAAAAAATCTTTTCTACAATTAGCAATATTAATACCATTACCTGCAACAATAACTGGTCTTTTGGCTATTTTTAGCTGATTAATCATCAACTCGCAATATCTATCATATTTTAAATGATTAACGTCAGATTCCATGACAACATTTTTAATAGGTTGAATATCTATTTCACTACGCAATACATCAATAGGTATATCCATCAATGTCGGGCCTGGACGACCACTAATTGCATACATATATATCTTTTCCAATTCTTGGGGGATTTTTTTAGCGTCTGTTATATGCACACTGTACTTTGTAATCGGACGGACTACACTAACGATATCGGTTTCCTGAAAGCCTTGCTGTCTGATCCCCGCTACAACTTTGGCCTCATTAGTATTCACCTGCCCAGTTATACAAATCAAAGGTATGGAATCAAAATATGCATTGCCTATGCCTGTTATTAAATTTGTAGCACCTGGTCCGCTTGTAGCGTAGACGACCCCAGGTAGGCCACTGGCCTGAGCATACCCACAGGCCGAGAAAGCAGCACCCTGTTCGTGATATAACAAATACTGATTCATATCAGCATCTTTATCAATTGATTCCATCAGGTAAGTAATCATCCCGCCAGGATAACCAAACACATCCCGAACACCTCTGGATTTCAAAAACTGTACTATGTAATCAGAAACTCGCATTTTCATATATCAATACCTGTAGGTTATTTATTTAAAATATTCCTTGATCTGTTTATCAGTAATCTCGACAACATCTTTGTCGGCACTAAATACTTTAGACCATTCAATGATTCTGGCCATAGCGTCGTCTATACTCCATTTTGGCCTCCAACCCAATTCTGCCTTGGCTTTGGAGCAGTCCAGTTTCAAGAAGTTTGCCTCGTGTGGACCGCCATCATACTTATCAACCCAATTTACACCACCCCATGTTTTACAAAACAAATCTACTAATTTACCAGTAGTAATACAAGAACCATCATCAGGCCCAAAATTATAATTACTAGCATATCTTTTATCTTCATATTGTTTTTGGATTATCAACAAATAGCCACCTAGGCATTCCAACACATGCTGGTAAGGCCTAGTAGAATGTGGGTTACGGACTGTGATTTCATCCCCAGCAATAGCAGACCTGATACAATCAGGGATAATCCGATCATTCGCAAAATCACCGCCACCAACCACATTTCCACTACGAGCCGATGATATAGCAATATTAGAATCTTGGAAAAAGGAGTTTAGGTAACTATATGTAACTAATTCACTACAAGATTTGGAATTAGAATACGGGTCATACCCGCATAATCGCTCATCTTCACGGTAACCCCATACCCACTCGTTATTTTGATAAACTTTATCAGTTGTAACATTCAAGAATGACTTGACACTATCACACCCCCTGACAGCCTCTAATATATTAACTGTGCCCATAACATTTGTCTCATAAGTATAAACCGGGTCTTTGTATGAATCTCTGACTATTGGCTGTGCGGCCATATGTATCACAATTTCAGGCTGAAATTTATCAACCGTAGTTTTTAACTTATTCAAATCACGGATATCGCCTATCACTGATTCCATCTTTTTTTCTAGACCCAGTAATGAGAATAGATTTGGCTTTGTCGGCGGATCTAACGAATAACCCATGACATCAGCACCAGCTAATAATAAAGTCTCACACAGCCAACTGCCCTTAAAACCAGTATGACCGGTTACAAAAACCTTCTTGCCCTTGTAAAAACTCAGCACTTTCTACCAAACTTTCCAAGGTGCTTTGTTTGATTCTAATAATTCGTCTAGATATAATTTGTCACGTAATGTATCCATACATTGCCAAAAACCATCATATTTATAGGCAACCAGTTGGCCCTCAGTCGCTACAGATTCTAGCGGACCTTTTTCAAACACTGTCATATCACCTTCAATATAATCAAATATCTTTGGCTCTAGCACCATATAGCCACCGTTTATCCAGCCGCCATCTTCTTTTCTCTTTTCCACAAACTCACGGATGGTGCTATCTTTATCATCAATATCTAGTGCACCGAAACGACCGCCCGGCTGAATAGCGGTTATGGTAGCTAATTTTCCGCTATCTTTATGGAACTTGACTAGTTTTTTAATGTCTATATCACAGACACCATCGCCATAGGTCAACATGAATGGCTTATCACCAATAAAATCCTGGACTCGCTTCACGCGGCCACCAGTCATGGTATTTAACCCAGTATCAACCAGTGTAACCTTCCAAGGCTCAGCAACGTTACTGTGAATAACCATCTCATTATGACCAGTAAAATCAAAAGTAATGTCTGAACGATGTAGATAATAGTTGGCAAAAAATTCTTTGATTATATGTTGTTTATATCCCAGACAAATAACAAATTCGTGAAATCCCTGAGCGGAATATGATTTCATAATATGCCACAGTATTGGCATACCACCTATTTCAATCATTGGTTTTGGCTTCAAATGTGATTCCTCGCTAATTCTAGTACCATATCCACCAGCTAGTATTACTACCTTCATATCATTTATTCTCCTTTGCTCTAAAGCTAAAATTTTTGTGCCCAAACCAGCTGATTGCAGTCGTCATCATAATATTCAAAATGCCCGCTAGATATTGGTTAATCCCTGACCACCCGACAATCACCTTCAAAAATAATAACCCGACACAGAAGCTGACCAGATATACCAACGCGAACCGGCTAATCTCGCTGAGCGCCTTGCTACTACTGCGGAAAGTGAAAAAACGATTCCACAAATAGCTATTTATCACGCCGACAATCGTTGCGATCGTAAAAGCTACCAAGTAATCAAAACCTAAAAACACGAACAGGGCATATGTGCCATAACCGACTGCCGTATTGATACCGCCAACCATTAAAAATCGGAATTCTTGGCGGCCCAATAATCGATTTATCATAGATTTGATCATTACTTACCCTTTAGATTGACCTTGATCAATCCCAATTTCCACAACAGCAGGACAAACACGACCACAGTCGCACCGAATACGAACGGAATGACTGCTGGATCTAAATTCATAGATATTATTGATATGACGCCTAGCACTAGACTAATTACATAAAGGATACAGGTCGTTTGTCTATGACTGACTCCCCGTTCCATGATCCTATGATGTAAGTGCATTCTGTCGGCCTCAAACGGGCTTTTGCCCGATATCAATCGACGAATGATTGCAAAGCCAGTATCAAATATCGGCACTGCTAGAATCAAAATTGGAATCAACATTGAAAAAGCCGCTGCAATCTTGACCATACCCAGTATAGATAGTACGGCTAGGCTATAGCCCAGGAAATTAGATCCAGCATCACCCATAAATATCTTTTTGCGTGGGCTGTTGGAAAAATTATATGGCAGAAAGGCGAATGCCGCAGCGCCCAACGTAAAGCTCAACACAGCCGCATCATATCGACCGCTTAGTAATGATACGACACCCAACGTCCAGGCCGCGATGCCCGTGACACCACCTGCTAGGCCATCTAGGCCGTCTATGAAATTAATCGCGTTCGTAATGCCAACTATCCAGAAAAAAGTGAATGGTAGTGACAAAAATCCCAGATAATACAACCCGTCATTGCCAGCCCCCAGGTTGCCAATGAATTCAATCCGCACACCAGCCGAAATAACGATCAATGCGGCTAACACTTGCCCAAATATCTTTGTAATTGGAGGCAAGTCAAATATGTCGTCCAGCAATCCGACTGCCGTGATAACTGTTCCACCGATCAAAAACCCGATAATTTCTGGCGATGGATTATTGAAAAACAATGATGCAATCAAAAAACCTAGGAATATTGCTACACCACCGCTAGACGGAATAATACTTTTATGAATTTTGCGCTCACTAGGAACCGCAACTGCGCCGACTTTCTGAGACAATTTTCGAACCAAAGGCATAGCCATAAAGGTAATAATTGCGGCCATCAACGGTAATATTATAATCTTTGGCGTAAACATCGTTACGACTATTTTAGCATGTTTTGATTATTTTTTGACCAGGTTGCGATAAAGCTCGTTAGTCTGGCCCCACATAGTTGCAACCGAGTATTCGGATTCGTATTTGGCTATATTTTCATCCCTGTATGATTCTGATTTGGCCAACAATTCTAATGCCGATTTGCCCATTTGCGCATAGTCAGGATATTCAACCAAGGTACCATTATCCGTGCCAACCAAACCCTGTAATGAGTCTAGCTTGAAGGCGACAACCGGCAGGCCACATGAATATGCCTCTAATATGACCAGTGGCAGAACTTCCGTTTCGGATGGCAGTACCAGCACTGATATCGATTCGTAAAATTTTGCTTTGTCCGATACTCGGCCTAATAATTCAACATTTAGCTTGCCTGCATCCACTAATTCTGTAATTGACGTCATATCTGGGCCATCACCGGCTACCACTAATTTATTCTTGCGTAGCAGTTCAGTATTCGCCTGGATAAATTTCAATATTCCTTTTTCACCGGTCAAACGACCGATAAAACCAATTGCCTGGGCATGTTTCTTTGTATCAACTCGGGCGACGCCGTTTTTGATCAATACAACCTTGTTCGTCAGACCATTAGCCTGCAGATATTTAACCATGCCATCAGATATCGCAATAACTGCGTCCGTAAACCTGCCATAAATTGACATTAATGGTCGCATTTTACGATTAAATTGGTCAAAACGATGGAATGTACGTACCAGTGTAAATTTGCCACCTAATATCTTGGCTATTACTGCCAAACTTTGTTCACGCAACATATGAGCATGCACAATATCAATATGTTTTGATTTGATGATAGATTTTAACTTCATCGCAGCCGATATTACTGATACTGGATTGAATGAACTCTCCATAGACAGGCTGATAACCTCAAAACCAGTGCCCTGTAACCTATCCATGGCCGTTTTTGAGTGACTACTGACTATAAACGACACCTCGTTGCCGGATTCTCTGGCGCTCTGTGCCAATAATAATGCGTGGTCTTCTGCCCCACCATCTCCAAAGTAAGCGAATATGTAGGCTATCTTCATCGCGATGCATCCTCGTATGCCTGAGCAGTAGAATCAGCCCATTTTTTAATCGTAAAACCATCTGCCACAGACTTGCTAGCGTCATCGCCTAGTCTTTTAGCTAATTTGGGATTATCAATCAACCTATCAATTGCGGCTGCTAACGATTCTGGTTTAAAATCCGCACTAACCAGCCCCGTTTTGCCGCTGACAACAATTTCCGACAAACTACCCGCAGGAGTTACGACGACCGGCAATTGTTGGGACATAGCCTCAGCGACTAATAACCCAAAACCTTCTGACCTGGATGATTGAACATAGATATCTATATCGCCCAGAAAACCATAAATATCGTCCTGAAAACCAATGAAATCGACCCTGTCGCCAACGCACAGGCTGTTCGCCAGATTTTGCAATCGATCTAATTCTTCGCCAGCACCGGCAATTTTTAATATCACTGTCTGATTGGATAATTTCGCGAATGCTTGGATCAATATATCGTAACCTTTGACCGGGTGTAATCGCCCAGCGCTACCGATGATAACTCCTGTATGTTTCCTGGGGGCAGGTTTCGGAAAATCTATGCCGTTATATACGGTTGTGATCTTGTCAGCCGACACGCCATTTTTGATCATGACGTCGCGCAGATAATTTGAAACTACAATATAACGACGGGTTGGGAACCGCGTTAATGTCTCGATCAGGCCATACGCGACGCGCGCTAGTGGGTTAGAATAATCACCAGCCGGATTGGAATGAACCGTGACTAGATTAGGGACCCCATGCAACAAAGATATAGCTCGCGCATAAGCATTGGCGACGGTCGCCTGAGAAACCAATAGATCAATCTTATTAGCCTTTAGGTAGCTACCGATTCGCAGTATCGTCATTGGATTTATGCGACTGCCGCTAAAAATCGTGACTTTATGCCCAGATTGCTCCAACCTGTCCGTCAATTCCCAATGCCCCAATGACAATAATTCTAATTCAATATCGCTATTTTTTAGATTATCAAATAGATCTAACAGGTATTTTTCTATACCTCCAAAGTATTTGCTACCACTGTAGATAATTGCTATTTTTTTATTAAACCTATTTTTCATAACTATTCCCTAGCCCTAGATACGCACCTGCCAATATCGATATCGCACCAAATTCCCATATATTGGCGAACATACCGTTAACAAATACCGCAACTGTTGCCGCTATTATACCCAAGCTAAAATACTGATGGGACTGTCTATATTGTCTCAAATTGTTAACAAAATGACTAATAAAGAACCCCGCAACCGCCAACGCCCCGATAATCCCCGTCTGCACGAATACCTGCAACCATTGGTTGTCTGTGTATGGTAGCGCAACATAGCCATTTTGCATTCCGTGTAGATAAATTGGGCTGTTATAGTCAATGGCAGTCTGGCCACCATAGGTTCCAGGGCCAGTACCCAATACTGGTGAAGTTTTGAATATCTCAATCGCATTATTGAATGACCAAACTCGCCCATCAATTGCGGAATCTAACATATATTCAGGGCTAAAGGTGACAAGAACGCGCTGACGGATGCTGGGCGCAACCAGGCCAATTGCCGCCAAGGGCAAGAACAGAACTAACCTCCAATTTTTTATAAATAAAGCCACAACAACCCCAACCAACAACCCCAACCAAGCACTCCTAGAAAACGTCATCACCAGAACAGCCATAGATAATATAATATAGGCCATATAATACCATTTCTTTTTACCCAGAAACGCGAATAAAGCTACAATCGCCGTTATCATCGACAAACCGCCTAACACATTGGGGCTACCAAAGAAAGCAAAGGCCCTAGATCGAACCAGATCTTCTGCCCCAGAAACCCATAACTTAGAAGTTTCTGGTCCAAAAATGACTTGGAATAATCCGACCAACAGCAAAGGCACGGATACTGCCAACACTAAATTTATAATAACCATTTTTGACTTGATTGTTGATGCTACCATAAAGGCCAAGATAAATTGGCTGAATAACAATATACCTGTCAGAACCATCCCTAATTCAATGCCTGCTAATGAAGCTACCAAACCAGAAGCTAGGACAATCACGATGAACAATAACAGATACATCATAGCCCTGGTCGATTGAAGCCGTGATTTGTCACATGATAAAAATGCCAAGGCTAAAAATACCATGCCTAATTTTAATCCCTCAACCCAGCCAAGACCAATTTCAGCGAAAAAAGACCCGTACCAAAAACAGCCCAATGACAAGACGAGCGACCCGATAGCTAATTTTTCGCTATTAATTTTATTCAACAGACCTAATATTTTTGACCCTCTCAACAAATCAGCATTGCTATTAACAAACAACCAGCTTAAAGCCTTATATAGTTTTGAATCTTTGAACCTAGTCTGCATAGTGAAAATCTGATACATAGCCCTTTACTCGATAGTCGGCATGAATCTCGGCTTTTTGATTAACATAGATACGTTGACCATTAAAAATTGAGTTGCCACCTGCAATCTCACCAGGACCTTCCAATGTTATGTACAAATATTTAATCGCGCCAGTTGGGTCATTTTCTACACGGTAGCCTGTCTGTCGGATTGGGTATTTAGTACCATTATAATAAACACCCTCCTCAGTCATCTGTAGGCTAGGCAAAATATTATCAATTGCCGGTTTATCAGATACCTTGACCTCAACCTGAACTGTCATAGCCCCAAGTGATGGCTTATTACTATTTGCAAATATGACCATCAATCCAATGGCAACAACTGCGACTATCGCTAACACATCAAATAAATTGATCTTAAATTTTCGCTTGGCCATATCGTATCTTCCATTTTATCATCTGACATATGAATACTGGCACTGCATTCCATAACCGACGGAACCGATTTTTCTTGCTGTGGTTAAACAATGTGCGCCATAGCCATTCTAAGCCAATCTTATTAATAAACGCTGGAGATTTCTGCGATGGATTGGCGATGCGATCCAATGTGCCCCCTTCGCCGACTGCGACCCGGATATTCTTCAAATTATCCATATTTTCACCAATCCAAATTTCTTGCCGTGGCGAACCTAGGGCTACTATCAATAACCTAGCGTCAGTTTTATTAATCTCATCTACCGGGTTTAGGTTTTTATCTGTCTGAAAATCATAGCCATTTAGCGACCCAGATACCCTTAGGGCCGGGAATTCAGTTTTAATATTCGTAACCGCTGATTTTAAAGTCGCCTCATCCCCACCAAATATAAATACTCCAGCACCTACGTCTGAAGCCGATTTCATCATGATGTTAAATGCGTCTATGCCAGGAATTGCCTCGGCTATAGGATAGGTAATGAATTTACGATTCAACACAATTGATGCCCCGCTGTAAACCATTTGCACCACAGCCTGGATCGGTCGTAATAACCTATTACTAGAAATCGGCAAAGTCAGATACCGCGCAGCCCACATTACCCCGCGCCCATCAACAATATTAATGTCTGAATCATTTAAAACTTTGGCAAAACCGGCGTCGCGCATCGCTCGCTGTAAGAAATCTGTATTGGTTTTACTAATTTTGGTCTTGCTAGTTTTTTTCAACCCATCAACGACCAATTTCTCAAATTGAGACTTGGTTTTTGTATCAATTTTTACATTCAATATGTTCATCTAGAACCTGACCACATTAACACCCTTATACTCTACGATCGAACCTGCCTTTGGCCATCTGGCCATATTATCCAAATTCTCCCGGGCCATAGTATATTGATCCAGCGTAGGCCTGACCAAATATTCACCATTCGTATCCAAAAACCTCAATAATTGTTCGCCGGGACCGTTAGCAGGAAAAGGATATTTACCCCAATTGATGAATGAATACCCATTGGTCTGACCGTGTCTAATCACAGACCCTTGCTGATATTCACCGATAAATATGACTGGTTTTGTGGCATCAAAATCTCGCTTAATCGTCTCTGCGACGGTTATCATCGTCGTGCGTTCTTCTTGGTAGCGCAGATTGTCATTATAAAACCATTTGGTTAAATCGTATGTCTGCATAGTAACCAAATAAATGACCGCTAGTAGCATCAGCGGTTTTATCCTTTTAGGCGTTTGATCGTATATAACCATAACGACAAATGCAACAAATATAGCAAACCCCTGGCACGCTCTAAATGGTACAGCCCTGCCTTGGACAAAACTCAATGACAGGATGCTCAAAAACAAAGCAATGGCAAACAATATCAACCAATAATTCCTATGTATGATGGATTTTATGGTTGCAAATATAAATAGCGCAAGAGTAGATAACTGTAAGATGATCATTGACAGATACCCGGGCAAATATCCACACCAAGGGTCGACAAACCCTCGCATACTATTAATAAAAGGTATAATATTACCAATAATACCGCCTGCCCCAAACCATACAACCCCAGCTTCCGCGTTCTTGCTAGGCACTATGTGATGCATATTTATATATATATTTGTAACTGCAAATTCTAACAATATAGCCACGGCAATTACGCTAGAAAAAATACATATGTACTTAATCCATATCTTTTTGTCAAAACCTAAATCTCTATAATTATATAGGTATTGCAGGAATAAGATCATGAACATCCCCAACAGGAACACGGTCACGAACGATTCATAAGTCGACACAACGGCCATCATCAACAATAGCGGGGCTACCAACATTGGCCACAGCTTCTTTTTACTAACAACAAATTCGTATACAAATATGGTGGAAATTGCAGTAAATAAATAGCCAATCCCAATAGATATAACTGCCGTATTAAAGATAAAGATTTCATTGATTAATGGGTACGAAATGAATACCGGGATAAATAATATATACGCGACCTTACCTAGTTTATCTTTTGTGACTTTTTTGAACAGACACAGATACAGAAAGCCAGCCAATACCATCATGATAATTGCCATAAATTCCAACCAAAACGGTGTAAAATTCATCCCCCCGAGGATCTTGCTAATGATAACTGGAAAGAACCTGCCTTGCGCAATCAATTCACCGCCTTGAAAATACAGTGATGCCGCCGTATCATCAGTACTAATAGATGAGTTGGTCAATGCGAAACCATAGCCTAGCGCCACCGTGATAAATGTCAACAATAATATATATTTATTACAAACAAATGATTTCAAATCATTCAGGTAGCCTAACAGTATTTTATTCATACACCCCTTAAAATTATTATTTACTATTATATTTATTATATACCAATGTTTGTGATATAACTAAATCCCCCTCCTTGTATTATCCTTATACTTCTGATTAAATAGAAGTATAGCATAACCAATAATGGATTGGTAAAAAATATAAATAATATGATAACAAAACCTAAAAACAATAGACTTGCAACAAGAAAGCATAACAATCTATCTAGGATACTTGCACATAAGATTATCCTATCTGTTATTATACTTGCTTTATTGTGCGCCGCCTTTGCCATCTGTGAGATTAACCACATCACTAATTTTATAAAATCACCTGCAGCTAACAATCCTGATGCGACGGCGCAAACCACTAGCACTGTACCGTCTGCACAGAATGACTTTACTAATGGCGATAGCCGCACTGCAGTAACCCAAACCACTAAACAAGAAGGCATAGTACTAGACACACAAGGCAACGTTATCAGCACTGTCCCTCAATCTGAATGGTCCGTATCAACCGATGGGATAATATCTGCATATTCACCAACAAAAAACGCTATTCTATCTAGTGGCAGCACTATATCTGGAGAATCAACAACTAGTATAGTATCGTTCAGATTAATTGATAATGTATCCGGTGTCATATCCCAGGGTAATATCAGCGTTAACAATGGCAAATTCTCTGGGGTATTTGAATTTGCAACAACAGCTACAGAAGGGCGACTAGACCTATTCTCGTCTGATACTAATAGTGGCCGAGAGTCTTCCACGGTTGAAATACCAGTAAGGTTCAATTAGCCATGAAATCAAGTCTAAAAGCCACCACTCTCGGATTATTGTTCATATTATTATCGCTGGGGGTTGCTACTATTCCAAAACCAGCACATGCCGCATATGATGGCGGTAATATAATTGACAATGTCATGTTGCTAAAGTCATCAACTATGAACGCTAGTGACATACAGGCTTTTTTAACTAATATGAGCAGCGGCCTGGCATACAGAACATTTAATTTTGATTGCGCATCAACCGGGTCATCCAATCAATATTACATCAGTGCCGGCGCACCATGTGGCCAAACAGTATCAGCATCCACGATAATATATTACGCTGCCCAAATATATGGCATTAACCCACAGGCGATCCTAGCCACGGTACAAAAAGAACAAAGCCTAGTGACCACTGCTAACCCAACCCAATGGCAAATAGACCACGCTATGGGTTACGGCTGTCCAACTTCATCTGGATGTACTGCCTCTGATTTCTTGTACCAGGTTGATAACGGTGTATGGGCATTACGGTTTCATATGGAGCGCGCTAGAAGCAATATGACATGGTGGCGTACTGAAACTTCATGGACTTGCGGGGTTGAAACTGAATTCTACAAACCAAACCTATACCCGGGCCAGAACATTAATTTCTATGACGAAGATGGGGTGTTTTATAGAACACATTTTATTACCAATGCCGCAACTGCCGCATTTTATTGTTACACCCCACACGCCTACAATAACCCTGCTGGGCTGTATGGTCTGCCTAAATATGGGACAACCGGCCGTTATTATAGTGGAAGCTATAATTTCGTTTATTGGTTCGAGAAGTGGTTTGTAAGTACACATGCAATACTGCCCGAATTAGAAAAACGATATAATGAAATCCCTAGCTACATCGGAGAAGTCACACAAGCAGGTTATTGCGACACCGGACATACCGCTTGCTGGCAAGAATTCAACAATGGATATATTATCTATAATCCTCAGACAGGAGCTTGGGAATCCTTAGGTCCCATCCGAGATCGATGGTCTCAGACTGGATATCAAAATGGTAAAATGGGATATCCTACAGGACCAGTGACCATTACGAGCGATAATAAGACATCGTGGCAACCATACCAAAATGGTTATATAGTATGGAGCGAGCAAACTGGAGCCTGGGAGAGCAAGGGTGCCATACGCGATTATTGGGCAAAATTAGACTATCAAGCCGGCGTAATGGGATATCCAACAGGACCAGTTATAAC
>Ga0194056_10000022_pt1 | contig 57785 bp, 37 predicted proteins | sample SepL4413m_MetaG_FD_155458 | JGI IMG/M metagenome (GOLD analysis project Ga0194056, IMG submission 155458) | Anoxic zone freshwater microbial communities from boreal shield lake in IISD Experimental Lakes Area, Ontario, Canada - Sep2016-L442-13m | ecosystem: Environmental > Aquatic > Freshwater... | reverse complement strand
GATTTACCAGAAGAAAATGCAACTGCATTAACCTCTGCTATCCCACAAGAAATACCCGTAGTAAAACCGCCTATCGAAAAGCCGGTTCGCAACCCCGGCAAACAACCGGGCGCCAAAGGTTTCGGACGTACCCAAATAATACCTATCCATCAACATCAAGATCATCATCCGACAAAATGCGCCGTAAGTATTCACCTCCCCCTTTGAAAAAGGGGGAGAGCATGGCGAGGGGGCAGAGGGGGATTTATATAATAAAATCTCCCCTAACCCCTCTTTGTCAAAGAGGGGGACTGAATAATTACAACTGGTACGGCAAAGAAGTCGTTAAAGTTGATAGGTGGTTTGCTTCGTCTAAAACATGCTCTTGCTGTGGATGGAAGAATGACGGGTTAACTTTAGCGGATAGAATTTTTGAGTGCAAGGCGTGCGGTCTGGTTTTAGACCGGAATTTAAACGCAAGTGCCAATATTTTAGAAGAAGCACTACGAGTTAATAGTGCTATACGAACGCAGAGCGGGCAGAAGACTTTCACTGTTAGTCCGTCAAAGCAGCCTGTGTTGAAGCGTTTAGAGAATCATGGTTTTCTATGAAACTTATAACTATAAGTCAGTTTATTCAGAAAAACAGGGCCCTAGGGTGCTGCCCTTAAAATCCGTGAGCGCCTTGATACCAACCAGTGAACGCAATCATGCACAATAAAACCTTTGCATTTTCCCGCTACGTTTGGCTGACGGTAGGTCTGTTTGTTATCCTCGTCACTGTCTTTGGCAGTTACGCCTGGTCGGAAAAGCAGATTGACCGTGCCAATGACCTGCGCTACCAAGCTTATTTGCTGGTCGACGAGTTGCGACAGTCTTCGGACGATCTTACCAGAATGGCACGGTCGTATGTGGTGACCGGCGATCCTGTCTACAAAGCAAACTATCAGGCTATTCTGGATATACGTGACGGGAAGAAGCCACGGCCAGTCGGGTATCAGGCTGTTTACTGGGATCTTGTGCTGAAGGGGCAAATACCAGACGTCGGCAGCGGATCAGCCATCCCGCTGTTGGAGCTGATGCGGGAGGCCGGATTTTCCGTAGAGGAGTTCAGTAAACTCGCGGAGGCCAAAGCCCATTCTGACGAATTGACTGCCACCGAATTTGAGGCGATGCGGCTGGCTGAAACTACCGGCCCCCAGGCTGAGGCCAACCGGGCCAAAGCCCGCTTGATGCTGTATGGTGACCAGTACCATCAGTACAAGGCCGCCATCATGCAACCCATCAATGAGTTCTATCAGCTGATGGAAAAGCGTACGCTCAATGCCCTTCAGGCTACTATAGATCAGGCCATGCTATTGCGGTACGTGTTTGTCGTATTGGGATTGATGCTGATGTTAATGCTTTGGCGGATAAATAATAGCCTGCACGTAATCCTGGGAAGTTCTCTTGATGAAGTCTATGAGCGTATCGCCCAAATCGGCAGCGGCGATTTTTCGTCCGCCATTCCGGTCGCAGGCGGTATGAAAAACAGCGTATTGGGTTGGTTGGAAAAAACCCGGACCAATCTGAATAAGATTGATGATGATCGCAAACGGCTGCAAGACGAACGGGAAGAGGCGCTAGATCGGCTCCATAAAATAGCCAATCAGGTACCGGGGCTTGTTTACCAATATCAGTTGCGCACTGACGGCAGTGCCTGCTTTCCTTTTGCCAGTGCCGCCATCCGCGACATATACCGGATCACGGCGGAGGACGTCCGTGAGGATGCCGCCAAAGTATTTGCCCTTGTTCATCCGGACGATTATGACGCCGTCCAAACAACCATCTTTGAATCAGCACGAAACTTGACCCCGTGGTGCCAGGAGTATCGGGTGAAGTTTGATGATGGCACGATCCGCTGGCTGTTCGGCGATGCGTTGCCGGAGCGGGAAGCCGACGGCTCCACGCTTTGGCATGGTTTCATCACTGACATTACCGAGCGCAAACAAGCCGTGCAAGAACTGCGGATCAGCGAGGAACGCTTAAAAGAGAGTGAAGCAAAACTCCAGCTCCTGCTGAATTCGGCTGCCGAAGCGATATACGGCATAGACCTGAATGGTGACTGCACCTTCTGCAATGCTGCCTGTCTCAATGTGCTTGGATACAAGCATCCTGAAGAGCTGCTCGGCAAGAACATGCATTGGCAGATTCACGGAAAATACGCGGACGGAACTTTCTTTCCCGTTGAAGAATGCCTTATTTTCAAGGCCGTCAATGAAGGCGTGAGAACACATGTGGACGACGAAGTGCTATGGCGTGCGGACGGCACCTGTTTTCCTGCCGAGTATTGGTCGTATCCACAAAAATACGAGGGGGCGTTAGTAGGGGCGGTGATCACATTTTTTGACATCACCAAGCGCAAAGAGGTCGAAGCGAGGTTGTGGGTGAGCGACCACGCTCTGGAAGCAATCTCACAAGGCGTACTTATCAGCACTGCCGACGGGTGTCTTATCTCGGTGAACAAAGCCTATTCAGCGATAACCGGCTACAACAGCACTGAAATTATAGGCCATACCTGCAAATTTGTGCAGGGGCCGCTCACCGATCCACAGACGGTGGCGGCGATACGACTGGCCAGGGAGACTGTTACGGATTTCGCCGGGGAGATACTCAATTACCGCAAAGACGGCACCCCCTTCTGGAACGATCTGACGATCTCGCCTGTGTGTGACCAGCAAGGCCGGTTAACCCACTTCATCGGCATCACCCGCGACATTACCATGCGTAAACAGGTCGAGAGCAAACTGATACAACTCTCTGAGCGCTTGGCATTGGCTGTGCGTGCCGGTGGCATAGGCGTGTGGGACTATAATATTGTCAACAATGTATTAGTGTGGGATGCTCAGATGTTTGCCCTCTATGGCATTAACCCAAAAGATTTCGGTAATGTTTACGAAGCTTGGCAAGCCGTTGTTTATCCCGATGACAAGGAACGAGTCGACACCGAAACTCAGATGGCGATAAGCGGCGAAAAAGAGTTCGATACCGAGTTTCGCGTATGCTGGCAAGATGGCTCTATACATCATATCAGAGCGCTTGCTATCGTTCAGCGCAACGCTTCAGGAAAGCCCCTGCGCATGATTGGCACGAATTGGGACATCACTGCATTCAGGCAGTCAGAAAAAGCCCTGCTGGAATCGAGAGACAAATATCATGCCATTTTCGAGGGTAGTGCCGATGGGATCATGATTGTCGACATGGAAAATAAAATGATACTGTTTGCGAATTCGGCGCAATGTCAACTGTTTGGATATACTGAAGAACAATTCAAAACGATGAGCATTGCCGAGATTCATCCTGAACATACTTTGCATAAGGCCCTTACCGAGTTTGATAGACACGCACACGGGGACATTACTCTTGTGGAAAACATTCTATGTCTCAAAAAGAACGGAGAATATTTTTATGCAGACATCACATCAAGTTTTATAACCATAAACGGCAGACAAAACCTCGCAGGTTTCTTCAGGGATGTCACCGAGCGCAAACAGGTCGAGGATAAGCTGCGCAAGCTTTCCATCGCAGTGGAACAAAGCCCCGTCACTATCGTCATCACGGATATCAATGGTGCCATTGAATATGTCAACCCGATGTTCACTCAGCTGACTGGCTATACCTTTGCCGAAGTCCTGGGCCAGAATCCCCGGATTCTCCAGTCAGGGGAGTTTACTCCGGAGTCGTACCAGAAGCTTTGGAACACTATCCTTGCTGGCGAGGTTTGGCGGGGATGTTTCCACAACAAAAAGAAGAGCGGTGAACTCTTCTGGGAACAGACATCCATATCACCCATCAAGGATGATCTGGGGGGCATCATCGGCTTCGTCGCCGTAAAAGAGGATATTACCAAGCTCAAACAATACGAAAGGGAGATCGCCGAGAGCGAACAGCGCCTGCTGGACATCCTTCATGTCAGCCCAATTGCCGTCCGCATTATCGTTAATCAGGGGAGCGAGTTAGTATTTTACAACCCAAGCTACGCCAAGCTGTTCAAGAATTCACAGGTTTTTGATTTCAATCCCCAGGGCTATTATGCCAACGCGGAAGATTATCAGGCGATAATGGCGGAACTGGCGCATGGCAATACCGTCCTCAACCGCCCGATTGAATTTCACAATCCGAACGACGGCTCAAAGTTCTGGGCGCTGTCATCCTACATGCCGATGCAGTATCAAGACAAGGCGGCCGTGCTGGGCTGGTTTTACGATATCACCGAAGCCAAACACATGGAGCTTCTGCTACAGGAAAAGAATGCCGAGCTTGAGAGTGCCAGAGTCGTGGCGGAAAAGGCCAATCTCGCCAAATCCGAATTCCTCGCCAGCATGAGCCATGAGCTGCGCAGCCCGCTCAATGCCATCCTCGGGTTTGCCGAGTTGATGAAGAACGATTTCCCGCCACCATCAACCGCCCAGAAGGAAAGCATAGCCCAGATTACCCAGGCGGGATGGCATCTGCTGGAGCTGATCAACGACATACTTGATCTCACGAAGGTCGAGTCGGGGCAGGTGTCGCTGTCGAAGGAGCCCGTGTCGCTGGACGAAATCATCCTCAAATGTCGGCGCATGATCGAATCGCAGGCGCAACAGAGCGGCATCAAACTGATTTTTCCCCGGTTCGTCAAGCCAGTCTTTGTCCTCGCCGATCCGATCCGGCTGAAGCAGGTTCTCCTCAACCTGCTTTCCAATGCGATCAAATACAACAGCAAGCGGGGAACGGTCGAGGTGCAATGTACAGAGCGCACGCCGGGACGCCTGCGCACGAGTATCAGGGATACCGGTGCGGGACTGGAACAGGAACAACTGGCACAGTTATTCCAGCCGTTCAATCGTCTCGGACAAGAGTGTGGCAATGTGGAAGGCACTGGCATCGGTCTCGTGGTGGTCAAGGAGCTGGTTGAATTGATGGAGGGCGAGCTCGGCGTGGACAGCGCCGTCGGGGTGGGCAGCGTGTTCTGGTTCGAACTCAGCTCGGTAGCTGCGGTAGAACTTGCTCTGGAAGAAGGCGATGCAAGGGCATCGGTCGAACCGCCTGTGCCTGGCAGAGAACCCGTTGAGGCGCTGGAACAGACGGTACAGGAGCCACGGGCGACGCAACAAAACTGCCTGATTCTGGTGGCCGAGGATAACATGAGTAACCAGATGTTGATGCGGCGACAACTGGACTTGTTAGGATTCGCTGCGGAAGTGGCAAGTGACGGCTGCGAGGCGTTCGAGTATTGGCAGACGGGAGCCTATGCGTTACTGTTCACCGACGTGAACATGCCCGGCATGAGCGGCTGTGAGCTCACGGCCGCCATCCGCTCCGAGGAAGAGAAGGCCGGCACGGGACACACGCCCATCATCGCCTTGACCGCCAACGCCATGAAAGGCGAAGACGGACACTGCAAGGCGGCCGGCATGGATGATTACCTGTCCAAACCGGCGCTGATGACCGATCTTAAAGCGATGCTCGACAAATGGCTGCCGGCAGCACCGCTGCTGCCGGTAGATGCACGCGTACTTAAGGAACTGGTGGGCGATGATCCAGCCTTTATTAGCCAGTTCCTGCACAATTTCCGTGCTACCGCCCTGAAGATCGGGGTCGAGATCGAAGCAGCCATCAGCGACGGGCGTACCCATGAGACAGGCGCGGCCGCGCATAAGCTGAAATCCTCGGCGCGTAGCGTTGGAGCACTCAGGCTTGGCGAGCTATGTGAACAGATCGAACAGGCCGGGAAAACCGGCGACAATGTGATGCTCACGGCGCTGCTGCCCCGCTTTAAAGAGGAACTGGCCGCAGTGGAAAATCATCTATCTGCCTGGCAATGTGACCTGACGGGGCGGGAGGAAGGAAAAAAAGTTGAGTAACAGTTGGCATTCTTCATTTTCTGGCATGGTTGTGGTGCGCGATACGCACCCTACTACTTAAGACATTTCACCACAAAGACACGAAGAACACGAAGATTTTTCTTTGGTTTTTCTTCGTGAACTTCGTGTCTTCGTGGTCTGTATATCTTTAAGGTGATTTCCGGAGAATATTTTACCCATTAAAAGTAGGATTTTCCCAATCAAGCAAGCGATTGGATTCGTCTAATGGGTAAGTTCTTTCGCAGAAATCACCTTATACCTATCAACCATAAATTAATCTCCGTAGAGACGCGATTTATCGCGTCTAAATGATAACCCGTGGGTTTTCGGATGTAGGGACGCGATAAATAGAGACGCGATAAATCGCGTCTCTACGGTGACGATACCTGTATATTGCCGCCCATGTGTGGTTCATAGTTTAAGGTGATTTCCGGAGAATATTTTACCCATTAAAAGTAGTAGGGTGCGCATCGCGCACCTAAAACCGTATCCACTAAACGGCTTTATTGGCACCACAATCACTTATTGTTTTCTACCTTGTGCCTATTGGGTTTCTTTCTCTGGCATGGTTGTGGTGCGCGATGCGCACACTACTACTGGACAATTTAAAATTAAGCCGTTCGCTGAGCGGAGTCGAAGCGATCGCGCCAGCGGCTGCCACCGGGTTATTTTAGAGCCCTGCATATCTGCCGAAGTTTAGGTAATTATTTTTCTGAACACACTGAAAGTCTCTATAATAAACACCCCACGGTTGATCAAACACGAACCGTGCAAGGTTCTCGTATTTTCGCTATTCTTGCGAGTGCTATAGAAACATGTTGAATATGTCAAACAATGTCCGTGGCGATTTTTGGAATCTGTCATTGATAATCGATGAGCGGGCTTACTTGCGCCCTATTTATCAGCCATTATAAGCCTTGGGGTGTGAATGATTACAACGACACAGGAGTCACAGGTGGCGCACCAAGGCCGATTGATCTTAGTGGCCATAGATAATGAGACCAGCCAACAGTTAATGCTGCGGCAACTGGAGTTGCTCGGGATGGCTGCGGAAATGGTGAGCAACGGCGTCGAGGCGCTTAAGCTCTGGAAGATGAAAACTTACGCATTACTGCTCACCGATGTGCACATGCCCTTTATGGACGGCTACGAGCTTTCGGCCGCCATCCGTTCCGAGGAAGAGAAGATTGGGATGGGACGTTCGCCCATCATCGGCCTCTCCTCCAATGTCACGAAAGACGAACGCGACCACTGCACGGCAGCCGGCATGGACGATGTTCTGTCCCAACCGGTGCGGCTAACCGATTTTAAGGCGATGCTGGCCAAAAGGCTGCCGGCGGCACCGCTGCCGGTAGAGGCGTGCGTGCTCAAGGAACAGGTTGGCGATGATCCCGCCTTCATTAGCGAGTTTCTGCACAATTTCCTGGTTACCGCCCTGAAGATCGGAGCCGAGATCGAAGCGGCCATCAGTGTAGGGCGTACCCATGAGGCATGCGTGGCCGCATATAATCTGAAATCCTCGGCGCGCAGCGCTGGAGCGCTCAAACTTGGCGAACTATGCGAACGGATCGAACAGACCGGGAAAGCCGGCGAAAATGCGATGCTCGCAGTGCTGCTGCCCCGCTTTAAAGAGGAACTGGCCGCCGTGGAAAATTATCTGCTTGCCTGGCAGTGGGACTTGACGGAGCAGGAGGAAGAAAAGATTGCCGAGGGTCTGCGTCTGGAGAAAAGTCTTCACAATCAATCGATTGATTTCCTCAATGCTGGGGCCAATAGTGTCCGGAAGACACTGCTGGTGGTCGATGACGACGTGTTTCAGCACGAAACCGTCGCAACCGCCCTGAGAGACGAGAAATATTGCCTGTTGTTCGCCGCCAGCGGTGATGAGGCCATGAGAATACTGCGCAAGGTAATACCTGACCTCATTCTGATGGATATCGATATGCCCGGCATGAATGGTATGGAGGTAGTGCGGAAGATAAGGGCATACCCCCGACTTGCTGGTGTGCCCATCCTCATGCTAACGGGCAGAAACGAAAAAGACAGCGTCATAAAATGCCGGGAGGCAGGTGCCAAAGGTTATATCGTCAAGCCGTTCACACGCGCCATACTAATCGCCAAGATAAGAGAGGTGTTGCAGAGCGCATAAGGAACCCTTCAGGATGCGGTATTATGCATAAACAATCGTAGCACTTCTGCACATCCATTAACTCGACCCATGAAAAAATAATCATCTGTGACAATCTCAAATATTTCGGCTACCAATTTAAAGCGGGACAAGCCCGCAAGGGCTTAACTTTGGCAGCACGCAGAAAATATCCTCCCAAGATACGCCTGGTTCCCACGCTCCAGCGTGGGAATTCATCCGGCAACGCTCCAGCGTTGCGTGACGCGGGAGCGTCACTGTCGGCATTCCCACGCCGGAGCGTGGGAACGATAGGGTGGGGTTATTTATTGCGAGTTACCTTTAAACTGTCCCGCCTTAAGTGGGTAGCCAATATTTCGGCTACCAATTTAAAGCGGGACAGATAAATAAAAGGCCTATTGATTCCGGGGTTAGGGTTTACAATTCCATTTACCATTTTTTACGACAGGTCGGGTTCCCTATGATTAAAGGCAACTTATCAAGAAAAACAAGGTTCGCCAGGGCGATACTCTGCATTGGCTTGCTGGTAACCGTTTTTGCCAGCCTTCAGGTCAAGCAGAACATTGAACAAGCAGCGGTGCGGCAATTTAGCTTTATCTGCGATCAGATCACCCTTAAAATCCGGAATCGCCTGGGCGATTACGGGCTGATTCTTCACGGCGGCGATGCCCTTTTTGCAGCCTCCGTTTCTGTTGGGCGCAAAGACTGGCAAGCCTACGCCGAGAACCTGCACGCAGAGCAAAGTGTCCCCGGCATGCAGGGACTCGGGTTTGCACAAGTCATTCCGGCTGATCAGCTTGCCGCCCACGTCGCCAAGATTCGTAGCGAGGGTTTTCCCGACTATACCGTAAAACCGCCCGGCGAGCGTACCATTTACACGTCCATCATCTACCTGGAACCCTTCCGCGACCGCAACCTGCGGGCCTTCGGTTATGACATGTACACCGAGCCGGTCAGACGGGCCGCCATGGATCAGGCTCGCGACACCGGCGAGGCGGCCTTGTCCGGCAAGGTTGAACTGGTGCAGGAGACCGGCACTGACGTTCAGGCCGGCGTGCTTATGTATGTCCCGGTCTATCGCAACGGCGCACCCATTAGCACGGTCGAACAGCGGCGGTCGGCGCTGGTCGGCTGGACTTATAGCCCTTACCGCATGAACGATCTCATGACCGGCATACTGGCCAACTGGTTTAACCTCGAAGGCAAAAACATTAGTCTGGCTATCTACGATGGACGGGAGGCGACGCCTGCCAGTCTGTTATTCGCTAGCCAACCGGGCAGCACAGCGGATGTGCCATCGCTGTTCTACCAGCAGCGGACGATCGATTTCAACGGCCATCAGTGGTTGCTGGCGTTTGACCACACCACACCGCTATCGGCCATCGATTTTGCACCGGCATGGGCCGTTCTGGCGGGCGGCCTTGCACTCAGTGCCCTGCTGTTCGGGTTGATGCGCTCGGTGATCAACACGCAAGCCAACGCCGCCCGCATCGCCGAAGGCTTGACCAGCGAGATCAGGCGGGCGGAAGAAAATCTCAACCTCCTGCTGGATTCCACTGCCGAAGCGATCTACGGCATTGACATGAACGGTGACTGCACCTTCTGCAACAGCGCCTGTCTTCGTCTGCTGGGCTACCGGCATCCCGATGAGCTGCTTGGCAAGAACATGCATTGGCAGATTCACGGAAAATATGCGGATGGTACGCACTTTCCCGTTGAAGAATGCCGCATCTTTCAGGCGTTCAATAAAGGGGAGCGTATGCATGTGGACGACGAGGTGTTGTGGCGTTCTGACGGCACTTGTTTTCCAGCCGAGTATTGGTCGTATCCACAAATCCAGGACGGTAAGGTGGTCGGGGCTGTGGTCACCTTTTTGGAAATCACCGAGCGCAAGCGTATCGAGCAGACGCTGCAAGCCCAGAACGTGGCACTCGAACGCGCAAGCAAGACGAAATCGGAGTTCCTTGCCGCTATGAGCCACGAGATTCGTACACCCATGAACGGCGTGATCGGCATGGCGGATATACTCAGTCAGACCAGTCTCAAAAATTATCAGCTGGAAATGGTCAATACTATCCAGGATTCGGCCTTTTCGCTACTGAACATCATTGACGACATTCTCGATTTTTCCAAGATCGAGGCGGGTAAGCTGGTTATTGAGTGCGTCCCTACAGCGGTGGCCGACGTCCTGGAGAAGAGCTGCATCATGCTGGATCAGCTAGCCGCAAAGAAAGAGGTGGAACTGCTACTATTTATCGATCCGGCGCTTCCCGCAACCGTCTTAAGCGATGCCCATCGTTTGCGCCAGATCGTGGTCAATCTTGCCAACAATGCCATCAAGTTCTCCAGCGGACAAGTCCGGCCGGGGCGCGTGTCTGTGCAGGTTTTGCTGGTCGAGCGTGGCTTGGCGCAAGCCGTGGTGGAAATTCGTGTGACCGACAACGGAATCGGCATGACTCAAGAAGCCCAAGCGGGGTTGTTCACCCCCTTCGCCCAAGCCGATGTTTCGACGACTCGGCGCTTCGGCGGCACCGGGCTGGGTCTGGCCATCGCCCATAATCTGGTGCAGCTGATGGGTGGCGAAATTACGGTGCAGAGCACGCCGGGCCAAGGTTCCACTTTCACCGTACAACTGCCTTGTGTGGTCGTACCGGACAAAACCGACGACAGTGCAACGCGCTCACTGGTCGCCGGGCTTTCTTGTCTCGTGGTAGGCGGTTCAGAGGGCGTGGCTGATTATTTGGCGGCTTATCTGACGGCCGCTGGCGCGGTGGTTGAGCAGGCGCCGGATCTGGGGACGGCACAGGAACGCGCGAGTAAGCCGTTGTCTGGCCCATGGATATGGCTGATCGACGCGGGCAATTCGCCGCCCTTGCCAAAGGAACTGCTGGCGATTGTCAGTGCCCAACCGGAGCAGGATGTTCGCCTCGTCGTAATCGGGCGCGGCAATCGCCGGTGGCCGCCTCGGCAGGATGCCGATCAGATAGTCAGGGTGGATGCTAATGTTCTGACGCGGCGGGTCGTCCTCCAGATGGTGGCGATTGCTGCCGGACGGGGGGTGCAAACAGAAATAGAGACGCAGTCGCTGTCCGGCAAAGAGGAGGCGGCTTTCAAAGCGCCGGCGCGTGCCGATGCTCTGCGCCGGGGCAGGCTGATTCTGGTGGCGGAAGACAATATAACCAACCAGAAGGTGATCTTGCAGCAACTCGCGCTCCTCGGTTTTGCTGCCGATGTGGCGGGTGATGGCTGCGAAGCACTGGAACGCTTACATAGTGACAATTATGCGCTGCTGTTGACCGATATCAACATGCCGAAAATGGACGGTTATCAACTGACCGCAGCCATCCGTGCCGAAGAAAACAGCGATCGTCATCTCACGATTATCGCCCTGACCGCAAATGCCCTCAAGGGTGAAGATCTACACTGTTACAATACGGGCATAGATGGCTACCTCAGTAAACCGACATCCCTGGCAGACCTAAAGGCGACCCTGGAGAAATGGCTGCCGGACGTTGCGCCGGCTTCGCAGCCAGCCGATACTTCCGTTACGTCCCCCATGGCAAAAGAGACACTGCCAAAACCGGTCGATGTGAGTGTGCTGGCGGCACTGGTAGACGATGACCCCGAGGTGATCGAAGAACTTCTACAATATTTTCGTAGCAGCACAACACAGATTGCGCTGGAGTTGAGAGCCGCCTATGCGGACGGGCAGACGGCGCAGGTGGGGGCGCTGGCACACAAACTCAAGTCCTCGGCCCGTTCGGTGGGTGCGCTGGAGTTGGGCGAGTTATGCGCAGACATCGAACAGGCGGGCAAGACCGGACAGATTGAGGCGTTGGCCGTGTTAGTGCCTCGCTTTGAGGTGGAAATCGCCACCGTGGATGCCTATCTGGACGCCTTGTAGGTCAGCGGACGAAATGACACTATTAGGAATACAATGATTAAAAAATCGGCAATCAGGGTTCAGGTGCTCAATGACAAGCCCGCAAGGCTTAACTTTGGCAGCACGCAGAAAATATCCTCCCAAGATACGCCTGGTTCCCACGCTCCGGCGTGGGAATTCATCCGGCAACGCTCCAGCGTTGCGTGACGCGGGAGCGTCACTGTCGGCATTCCCAACGCCGGAGCGTGGGAACGATAGGGTGCTGCCGGGTTATGTACTGGTCGGGCCATACCCAGGTGTCCGGCTACCTTGAAAGCTTTTCAAAATCAAAATCAATGGGATAAACCTGCATGAACACGTCTCAATCCACGCACGCAGTCATCCTCGTCGCTTCGAACAATGTCAGCGATGCAGAGCGTGTAAAGCAGTTGCTGAAAGATGATTTCGAACAGGTTTTCACCTCCACTGATCCTCATCAGGCCACCGCCGACTTCGACCGATATAGGCCTGACGTGCTGGTGCTGGCGTTCAACAAAATTGAGGCATCCGAACACTATTACTCTTGTCTCGAACTTAATCGTCAAGGCGGCACGGTGCTTTTACATCTCCACCGTACCCTGGTCTTATGTGGCAAGGATGATGTACAGCGTGCTTTCCAGCTTTGCCGTGACGGTATCTTCGACGACTACATCCTGTTTTGGACAAAGACCTTCGATGCGCCGCGTCTTTACATATCCGTACATCTGGCATTACGCGAACTGGCGGCGCTCTCTTTGCCAACGACGAAACAATTCGTCGCCCAAGCCCGGCATCTGGAGACCTTGGAAAGTTTGCTCAAGGAGCAAATAACACGGAGCGAGACGCATATCAGTTCGATCAGACAAAGTGTCGCCCAAGCCAATGTGGATGCCGGTGCGGCGTTTGACGCCTTCTCGCAACGGCTGGTTAATGGCGAACTGCCCGATGTGGTTGAGGTCAAGGACGCCGAGAACCTGCGTCACGAGATAAGGCAACTCAAAAACGAGATCATTCAGGTGACCTCCGGTACTGTGGAAAAAGCTGTAAAGCCCTTGAAACAATGGGTGGATGAATTCCGCGAGGTGACTGCACGGCCTCTCGAATCGATTCATGCCCTTAATGCTTTGGCAGATGGAGTTCGGCAGACGCTGTTGGTGGTCGATGACGACAAGTTTCAGTATAAAATCATCGAGGCCGCCCTGAAGGACGAGAACTATTACCTGTTATTCGCTGCAAGCGGTAATGAGGCCATGATTATGCTGCGCACGGTACTACCTGACCTCATTCTAATGGACGTCATGATGCCCTACATGAATGGCCTGGAAGTGGTGCGGAAAATAAAGGCATCCCCCCGTTTTGTTGATGTGCCCATCATCATGATAACAGGAAAAAGTGAAAGAGGCATCGTCATGGAAAGCCTGAAGGCCGGCGCCAAGGGATTTATCGCCAAGCCGTACACGCGCGACATACTGATCGCCAAGATAAGAGAAGTGTTGCAGGGCATATAAGCTACTAAGGTAACTCCCACTTTGTAAGTATTCACCTCCCCCTTTGAAAAAGGGGGATTGAGGGGGATTTATTTAACAAATCTCCCCTAACCCCTCTTTTTCAAAGAGGGGGACTGAATAGTTACCCCACTTTATCGTTCCCACGCGCCGGCGTGGGAATGCCGACCGTGACGCTCCCGCGTCACGGCAACGCTGGAGCGTTGCCGGATGAATTCCCACGCTGGAGCGTGGGAACTAGACGTATTCTGGGGGATATTTTCTGCGTGCTGCTTAAAAGTAGCGTAGCCCAAAAATTTTATTTCAATTCATCTACGAGTGCTTGAGCGACTTTTTGTTGCTCAGTCGAGCCTTTTTCAAGGACTTCACAAGCCAGCTTTTTAGCCGTTTCCGCATCATTCATATCAATATAGGCTTTTATCAAATCCAGCTTGGTTTCCATCTCGTCCCTATCCGATAAATCAAAAACATCAAGTGTCCTGTCTGTTTCTTTTCCCTGCAAACCTGACGCGGGCTTGTCCAAAAAAAAGTCTCTATCAAATGAGTCATTGGAAAAAACGTTATTTAAAACCAATGATTCATCAGTCGGTTTATCAATAAACAGGGGTTTTTCAACGGTGCCTTTTGCAGTAGCGTCATCAATTTCATCGATTTTTAGTGCTTTGGTTTCATTCGATTCAAACTCAAACGCTTCAAATTCCAATTCTGGCATTTTAAAAACAACGTCGCCTAAAGCGTCGCTGGGTGTTTCAATTTTTGGTAGCGGGGGACTTAAATAAAAGTCAATGCTGCCGTTATTTTTCTGTTCGTTAACAGCGTTATCTTCAGTGGATACCAAATCAAAATCCAACAAACTATCTGTTGTTTGAGAGCTTTCTTTAATAACCTCATGAGTCAATGATTCCCCAAAAGAGGATGGCTTGCCATCGGCTGCTTGATCTTTTTTAATCGTGTCGAACTCAGCCAATTCCCCGGTATTTTTTTCAGGGGATAGCGTTTCTTTTGGAGAAAATGTATCGACTTCAGAAAAAAACAAGGGTGAATCCTTAGAAATTTCACGACCCATTTGACTCACTTTTGACCAAAATTCAAGGTCATCTTTTTTACCTGCTTTGGCTAACTCGTCGGCATAGATTTCAAAAGCGTCTTTATTTTTACTTAAATAAAAAATATTCAGCAATTTCAATTTATACTCATCACGATTAGGTTGATCTTTAAGAATTTCACGCAGCAATTCTTCCGCTTCTTGATAACGTCCATAAGCCAAATAAAGGTCAGCCTCGGCAACCAGATCAGTTTCACTCTGGCCTGTATCAAAGGTCTCCAGGTCACCAATTGTAAATCCACTCAATATTGAGTTTTTTTCAGTTACATCGGGCTCTTTAACGCTTTCTTTTTCACTGGAAACAGCGATAAAATCAGTGGATTCAGACGTGTCACTGCCGATTAACGAAGCAAATAACGGCTGATTATTTGTTCGCTTTCGCCACCAAAATCCGCCCAGCAATGCTAATAGGGTCGCGCCAACACCGCCCCACAAATAATAGTTTGTGCCGGAAGTCGTGTCTTTTGGTTGTGCTTGAATAACGGGGTGAGTAACAGGCGGTACGGGTTGTTGCGTAACTGGATTGATAACCCCTGATTGATTCGGCGTTGGTTGAACCGGTTCAGTTTCTACAACCGATTTTGACGGGGACTGATTTTGTAATGCCGCGAGTTGCTGCTCTTTTAATACCAGTATTTGTTGCATGATAGCCAGCTGTTTTTCAAGCGTGGCCACTTTATCCTGTAGTGCGTCATTGGCTGGAGAAGTCGCACTGACAGTCTCTTTGTCAATGGCTTTAGACTCCGTTGCATCAGCGGTTGTCTGCTCGTTGTCCGGCGCTATAGGCTCATTTTCAGCAACCTCTGCGGTAGGGGCAGCTAAAGTTAACTGCTTGTCGGGACTTTCTTTTTTAATAGATTCTGTGGTAACAGGAGGTGGTTCTACCTGATTTTTCCAGGCTTTTGTGTGTCGATTGAATTCAGCCCGCGCTTGTTTCCGTGAAAGTTTTAAAGCCGTTGCACTTTCCGGAATCTTCAGGATTTTTCCAGGCAACAAGCCATTAACATTGCCTTGGTAAAATGCCTGAGGATTTTCTTCATACAGGGCCATCATCATTTGTTCTACGGATACCCCGGACTCTTTACCCGCCTGTTCGGCAATTTTCCAAAGCGTATCGTTTTTAGTGGTGGGGCCATATTCACCGGCTTCACTGAGTCGACTTTCAAACATTGTTTGAGGTGTTGGCAAGAGTTCAGGCGGCGGCCTGGTTGACGGTTCAGACGTGTAATTTTCAGCGTTTGACAAGGGGGGGGTATAAGCTGCTGGTGGATCCAGCAGCACGGTAAACTCCCGATATAAAACACCTTTGGGCCAGATCACTTGCAGCAAGAAATTCAGAAAAGGCTCTGTTACCGCTACGCTTGAACTGAGTTTAATAATGACTGAACCATTGGCACCGGTTGTCGTTTCAAATTTTATCTTTGACAGAAAAGCAGCCCAAGGGATGCCCGCTTCATCAAACTTGTCTGGCGGTGCCAGATTTACTTTGATGTCAGAGACCTTATCATCCGTGGAGGTCACTAATGAAATTTCAGCGTCCAGATTCTGATTAAGGGCGGAGTGCAATTTAATATCGCCAATGCCTAACGAATAGCCACTGGCCGGAGCCAGTAACGATATTAATGCTAATGTTTTAGTTAAATTATGCACACTGCCAACCTTTAATCTACGAGTTACACCCTCATATTTAAATTATCAAACATAAGGTTATGTACTAGATATAATTTTTTATCAGCACCTCAGCAATTTGTACGCTGTTTAATGCTGCACCTTTTCGAACATTATCTCCGACAACCCACAAATCAATACCTTGGGGGTGCGATATATCTTCTCTTATACGTCCAACAAACACGTCATCATGACCTGATGACTCAGTGACCGCTGTTGGGTAACCGCCATTTTTACGCTCATCCATAACCGTTACACCGGGCGCTTTTTCCAATAAAGCTCTAACCGCTTCGGCAGTAATTTTTGATCGTGTTTCAATATGTACGGCTTCGGAATGACCGTAAAAGACCGGAACCCGTACCGCAGTTGCATTGACCAAAACGCTGGCATCGCCCAATATTTTTTGGGTTTCCCAAACCATCTTCATTTCTTCTTTGGTATAACCATTATCCATAAATACGTCAATTTGCGGCAACACATTGAAGGCAATTTGCTTGGGATAAACGCTGGGCTTAATAGGTTGTAAGTTTAGAAGATTAAGTGTTTGTTTGCCCAATTCTTCGATGGCTTCTTTACCCGTACCCGATACCGCCTGATAAGTACAAACATTAATACGGGTGATACCTACTGCGTCATAAATAGGTTTTAACGCCACCAACAATTGAATGGTTGAACAGTTGGGATTGGCGATGATACCGCGATTTTTATAATCCGCTATTCTTTCCGGATTAACTTCCGGTACGACCAAAGGAATATCGTCATCATAGCGAAACTGCGAGGTATTATCGATCACTATACAACCGGCAGCGGCGGCTTTGGGCGCGTATATTTCTGAAATAGCCGCACCTGGAGAAAATAAACCAATCTGCGCTTTAGAAAAATCGAAAGTTGCCAAATCTTCTACTTTTAACGATCCCCCCTTAAAAGGAATGCGTTTGCCGGCTGAATTGCTGCTCGCCAAAGCATACACTTCGCCTACCGGAAACTGGCGTTCTTCCAAAATAGACAGCATGGCTTCACCCACGGCACCCGTCGCACCAACAACTGCAACATTATAAACTTTACTCATTTATTAAAACCCTTTTGTTAAAGCCGAAACAACGACACTAAATTAACTAACGTTGGCGTGCTGATTTTTGCATTATCTACGGAATCAATTTCTGCTGCACGACTATTTGTATTTAATTCGTGATAATCAGGTACGCCATTTAAAATCAACGTCTTAGGTAACTCGCAATAAATACCCCCCGACCTGTCGTTCCCAAGTTCCGGCATCACTGCCATTAAGTTAGTGAAATACAGTATGCAGTGGGAGTGGCTTTAGCCACGATAATCGTGGCTAAAGCCACTCCCACCATTCTACAAAAAACTTTAACTTGATGCCAGTGAAGCTCCAGCGTGGGAACCAGGCGTATCCTGGGGGGTATTATTCTGCGTGCTGCCTTATCACAGCTACACTCAGCCCAGAATAGCAAAAACTTTGCTGGTGATTTCTTCCACCGTGCCAACACCCGACATCGAATTAAATATTGCCGGTTGCTCTGCGGCTGAATAATAACCCACTAACGGTTTGGTTTGTTCGTGATAAATATAAAGCCGTTTACGTACCGTCTCTTCTTTATCATCATCCCGCTGAATAAGCACTTCTCCGGTAACGTCATCAACACCTTCAACCTTGGGCGGATGATACTCGACATGATAAGTCCGTCCTGATGGGGAATGCACTCTTCTGCCGGCAATGCGCTCTACGATGTCTTCATCGGCGACATTAATTTCTATAACGTGATCAATCTTAACACCCATTGCCTCAAGACCTTGAGCCTGGGCAATGGTTCGGGGAAAGCCGTCCAACAAAAAACCGTTGGCGCAATCAGGCTGGGCAATGCGTTCTTTAATTAAACCCAAAATAATATCATCAGAAACCAGAGCGCCTGCATCCATCACTTTTTTTGCTTCAATGCCCATCGGCGTACCATCACGAACTGCTGCACGCAGCATATCACCGGTTGAGATTTGTGGAATAGCATATTTTTCGGTAATAAATTGAGCCTGAGTGCCTTTACCGGAACCGGGACTTCCTAACAGAATGATGCGCATAAAATGACTCCAATTGTGTCGCTACAACAAGTATTGACTAAAATAACAAGTAGTTAAGTAGCCACAAAAAAATAAAACCGTTAAGTTTTATGACTAAATAGTAAGTATGAAAGGCTATTTTATAACACAACATGTTTAATCACTTGTAAAAATACGATTATTTCACTATTCTTATAAGGTTTACTACAGTCAGGAGAATATATTATGCGTGTTGAAGATTTAATGAAATCAAAAGTATTTACCGTCGAGCAACACGACTTGATTGACCGGGTCTTTTTTTTAATCCATTACGAAAAAGTTCGTCACATACCCGTTGTTGAAAAAGGCAAAGTTATCGCCATTGTATCTGATAGGGATTTGTACAAAGCCTTGGGGCCAAAAAACAATTCCAATGCCATTGAACCGGCCAGCGACAAAAGTACGGTAGAGCTGCATGTTGTCCCACAAAAAGTACAGCATATCATGCGCCGAGGCGTATTAACCGTTCATCCGGATACCTATGTATCGGAAGCCGCAGCCATTATGGCCGAGCATAAAGTGGGCGCGTTGCCGGTAGTCGACAAAGATAACAAATTGGTCGGCATCATATCCGCTACGGATATACTTCGGGTTTTTTCAAAAATCGAAAAATCCAGCGAAAAGAGAGAGCAAAGAATAGTTTCAGGCATCAGCCATAGCTAAAGCCTTTTTATTCGGTAAAAACAAAAAAGTCCCGCAATGGGACTTTTTTGTTTTTCCAAATAAATGACCGTCTTACCAATGCCGTTAAGTTAAGTGCCTCTTGGCAAGATAAACCGTTGGCTGGGTGGAGCCACGTTCGCTGAGCGGAGTCTAGTTGGCTGAGCGGAGCTTCGTTGGCTGAGCGGGGTCGCGTTGGCTGAGCGGAGTCGAAGCCGGCAAAAACGCTTCGACTCCGCTCAGCGAACGGTTTAACTTAACGATATTGCCTGTTTTACCTTTAAAATATAAAAGTTTACCTGATTGAAAAGTGCTTGAGACAATGATAAATAGTCCGTCACTCCGGCACGGATGTCGGTATAACGAAGCGGGATGAACCGCCTTGTTAATCAGGAAATACACTCTCTTTATTTTTGTAATTGCATTAATTGTCGTTATATAGCATTATTTTCAATACAAATTAAGGCGCTTGTGTAAAACAGCGAATAATTTCATTAGCAACCTTGGCAATCCAACCCGTCAAGACTTAATATAAAGACCATCTCTTTGCAGAATAAACCGGATATCCCTAATGAGTAACCTGCTAAAACTTTTTCAAGACTCTTCTTCCTTTCAAGGCAGTAACGCCGGTTTTATTGAAAACTTATATGAACGGTTTTTGGAAGACCCTGAATCTGTTGAGCCTAGCTGGCAAAAAGAATTCAAGATTCTTCAACAGGGGAGTGCTTATGAGACGCCTCACAGTCCCGTTGTGGAGCGCTTTGCACAACTCGCTGTTAAATCTCAAGGAAGACTGGCTCAGTTACAAGGCTTTACTGAAGAAAGCGTAAAAAAACAGGCGGCTGTTTCCCGGCTTATTAACCATTACCGGGTTCGCGGACATCAAATTGCCAACAGTAATCCGCTGGGAAAAACCGCGCCGCCACCACCCGATATGGACCCTTCTTATTACGGACTTTCCGATCCGGATATGGACACCTTGTTTGATACCGGGGCGCTTTTTGGAGGTGTTGACCGCTTACCCTTACGCAATATTATTGCCAACCTGGCCGATATTTACTGCGGCAGTATCGGGTCTGAGTATATGCACATTGTAGATACTCAAATTAGACGCTGGCTGATCAGTCGTATGGAAAGCTCGAAAACCAATTTAATACTGGATGCCGATAAAAAACGCTGGCTATTAAAGCTGTTAACGGCGGCCGAAGGCATAGAAAGTCATTTGCACCATCGCTTTATCGGCCAAAAACGCTTCTCTCTTGAAGGCGGCGAATCACTGATACCCATCCTTGATGAATTAATTCAGGGTTCCGGTGATAAGGGCGTTAAAGAAATTGTTATCGGTATGGCGCATCGCGGCCGCTTAAATGTCTTGGTCAATATCTTGGGCAAAAGCCCTGCCAGTTTATTCGATGAATTTGCCGGTATATCGTCTCCATCGCCCGGCGTTAGTTCCGGTGATGTAAAATATCACATGGGTTTTTCCTCTGATATTGCAACGCCTGGAGGCCCTGTCCATTTAACGCTGGCTTTTAACCCCTCGCATCTGGAAATCATCAATCCGGTGGTTGAAGGTTCGGTAAAAGCTCGTCAGGATCGAGCCGGAAAAGACGGTGTAAACACGGTTGTTCCGGTTTTAATTCACGGTGATGCCGCTTTTTCCGGACAAGGTATCGTCATGGAAACCCTGAACATGTCGCAAACCCGCGCTTTTTACACGGGCGGAACCGTCCATATTGTCATCAACAATCAAATCGGCTTTACCACCAGTAATGCGATGGATGCCCGCTCCACTTTAAATTGCACGGACGTTGCCAGCATGATCCAGGCACCGGTTTTTCATGTCAACGGTGATGATCCGGAAGCCGTTATCTTTGTAACAAAACTCGCGCTCGATTACCGAATGACTTTTAATAAAGATGTCGTTATCGATCTTGTTTGCTATCGTCGTTTGGGTCACAATGAAGCTGACGAACCGGCAACGACCCAACCTCTGATGTATAAAAAAATCCGCAAGCACAAAACTACGCGGAAAATTTATGCTGAAAAACTGATTAACGAAGCGGTTGTTAGTGCCGAACAATCGGTACAAATGGAACAGGATTATCAAAAATTACTGGATGCAGGTCAGGTTGTCTCAAGACCCGTATTGGAAAATCCCAACTATACCTACACCAATCAATGGAATAAATTCCTGCATAAAAGCTGGGATACTTTCTGTAAAACTGCCATTTCAATGGATCATCTACGCTTTTGTAATGACCGGATGCAACGTCTGCCCGCCGGTTTTGAACTCCATCCCCGAGTTGCCAAAGTCATGGATAACCGCCGAAAAATGGCTGCGGGCGCACTGCCTTTGGATTGGGGCTTTGCTGAAAACCTGGCTTACGCCACCCTTCTGTTGGAAAAACATAACATCCGTCTCACCGGACAAGACGTAGGGCGCGGAACCTTTGTTCACCGCCATGCAGTATTACACAGCCAAATCAATAATAAAACCTACACGCCTATTAAACATCTGGATAAAGACCAAGGCAGCGCACAAATTTTCGATTCCCTGTTATCAGAAGCCGGTGTCTTGGGTTTTGAATACGGCTACAGCACCACGATGCCTGACACACTGGTTATCTGGGAAGCGCAATTTGGCGATTTTGCCAATGGTGCACAAGTGCTTATTGATCAGTTTATCAGTTCCGGTGAAACCAAATGGGGACGCTTGTGCGGACTGGTCATGTTGTTGCCCCACGGTTTTGAAGGGCAGGGCCCTGAACATTCATCAGCCCGACTGGAGCGCTATTTACAACTTTGTGCCGAACATAACATGCAGGTTTGCAACCCGACGACACCTGCACAAATATTTCATTTATTACGCCGCCAATTAATACGTCCGTACCGAAAGCCGCTTATTATTATGAGCCCTAAAAGCCTGCTGAGACATAAATTGGCAGTCTCCACACTGGAAGATCTGACCACTGGAAAATTTCAGCCGGTCATCGGTGAAGAAGATGACATTAATCCCAAAAAAGTGACCCGTTTTATTTTATGCGCGGGTAAAGTCTATTACGACTTGTTGGAAGCGCGTCGAGTCGATAATCTTCAGCATGTGGCTATTGCCCGTCTTGAACAACTGTATCCTTTTCCGGATAAATTACTTAAACTGGAATTGGCAAAATATCCGCTGTTAAAAGATTTTATCTGGTGTCAGGAAGAACCTAAAAACCAGGGTGCCTGGTATCAATCAAAACATCACTTTACCGATACTGTGCCAGCTAAAATAAGCGTCACTTATGCCGGACGTGAAGCATCGGCAGCTCCGGCTGTCGGCAAGTTTCACGTTCATATAGAACAACAAAAAGCTGTCGTCCAATCAGCCTTATATGGCACCCCTTCAGGAAAATAACATGAGCATCGAAGTCCTAGTTCCCAATCTACCCGAATCTGTTGCTGACGCAACGCTGATTGCCTGGCACAAACAAGCCGGTGATTTCGTTAACAAAAACGAAAACCTGGTTGATCTTGAAACAGATAAAGTGGTACTTGAGGTGACCGCGCCCGAGTCCGGCATACTGAGTCAAATACTCAAAGAAAATGGCGCTATCGTTACCGGCGGCGAGTTACTGGCCTTATTGGAAACTGAAGCGACTCAGGCAAGCCCTGCCGTCGACCCTACAATAATTGCCCATAAAACGCCAGAACACAACGATGACGATATTCCGTTAAGCCCTTCAGTTCGTCGTTTAATCCATGAAAACACACTGGATCCTTCGGCAATAACCGGTACCGGAAAAAGTGGCCGGCTGACTAAAGCGGATGTCCTTGAGCACCTTAACAAGCCAACACCGGCTCCGGTAAAGACAGAAACCAAACCGCCAGTTCCCGTCCCAGCAACGGAAATAAAAACCGAAACAGCAAAAACCGTTGAAGCAACGGTGATTGCCTCAGGTCTGCGCCCTGAACAACGCGTTCCCATGACCCGCTTAAGAGCAAAAGTGGCTGAACGTTTATTGCAGGCACAACAAAACGCGGCCATGTTGACAACCTTCAACGAAGTCAATATGCAAAATGTCATTGATCTTCGTAACCAATACAAAACCCGGTTTGAAGAAAAACACGCCGTCAAACTGGGCTTTATGTCCTTTTTTGTTAAAGCCTCCATTGAAGCTTTAAAACGTTTCCCGGCCATTAATGCTTCCATCGATGGCAACGATATTATTTATCATGGTTACTATGATCTGGGTATTGCGGTCAGTACGCCACGCGGTCTTATTGTGCCGGTATTGCATGATGCCGATCAACTCGACTTTGCCGGCATAGAAAAAAGCATTGCCGATTTTGGCGGCAAGGCCAGAGCCGGCACCTTAACCTACGATGACCTGAAAGGCGGCACCTTTACCATTACCAACGGCGGCGTATTTGGTTCAATGCTGTCAACACCCATACTTAACCCGCCGCAATGTGCCATTTTAGGGATGCACGCAATCAAAGAACGTGCCGTTGTGGAAAACGGCCAAATCGTAATCAGGCCAATTATGTATCTTGCGCTATCTTACGATCACCGTCTGGTGGATGGCCGAGAAGCAGTACAATTTTTAGTGACTATTAAAGAATGCCTGGAAGCTCCCGCTCACCTTCTACTTAACATTTAATATTATGCCAAACAAGCAAACACATTACGATGTCATCGTCATCGGCGCGGGACCGGCCGGTTTTGCCAGTGCTGTTCGCTGTGCGCAACTGGGCTTAAAAACCGCCTGCGTCGATAACTGGCGCAATAAAAACAAGCAAGGTCGATTGGGCGGAGCACATCTCAATACCGGAGGCGTTGCCTCCATGACCTTGCTGGAGTCCGCAAAAATCTATCATCAACTCAACCATGAAATAGCCAAACACGGCATTCATGCCGAGTCTATTTCGATAGATGTGCCGTTAATGATTCAGCGCAAAGATAAAATCATTGAAGACATCGGTCACAAAATGGCGGACGTGTTTGCGCATCACAAAATAGACCACATTCACGCCAAAGCCCGCTTATTAAATACCCGACAAGTAGAAATCACCCACCTTGAAACACAGGCGCATTCTGTGATTGAAGGCTCGCATATTATTCTGGCGACAGGATCAAACCCGATCACCTTACCTTGCGCCCCGATAGACAATGAATTTATTATTGATTCCATTGCCGCGTTAAATCTTAAAGAACTCCCTAAAAAACTGGCCATTATCGGTGCGGGCGTGGTCGGTCTTGAATTGGCAAGCATCTGGCATAGACTGGGAGCAGAAACGATACTATTGGAAGCGCAGGAAAACTTTTTATCCTTAGTTGATCAACAAATTTCGGGCGAAGCTTATCGCATCTACCAGCAGCAGGGTCTCGATTTACGTTTGGGTGCCCGTGTTATTTCTGCAAAAAAGGGTAATAAAAAAGTAACCGTAGAGTATCAAGATCAAGACGGTACTCACACCCTGCGTGTCGATAAACTGATCGTTGCCTGTGGTCGAAAACCCAATACCGGCGATTTGGCCGCACCTGAAGCTGATTTATTACTGGATGACAACGGCTACGTCTATGTTGACGATAATTGCCGCACCAACCTGCCTGGTGTTTATGCCATTGGTGACCTAACTTTACTGGGGCCAATGCTGGCACATAAAGGCATAGAAGAAGGCGTATTTGTTGCCGAACTGATTGCCGGCATCCATAATCCCATTAACTACGACAACCTCCCTTGCGTGGTTTATAGCGAACCTGAAATTGCCTGGGTAGGTCAAACCGAACAAGCACTGCGGGCCACCGGAGAACCGGTCAAAATCGGCATCTATCCGTTAACTGCAACCATTCGTGCCTTGGCGATGGGCAAAACTGAAGGCATGATTAAAATCATAGCGCATTCAGAAAGTGACAAAATACTCGGTGTTCACATCATCGGCACCCAAGCCTCTGAACTGATCGCCGAAGCCGTGCTGGCAATGGAATTTTCGGCTAGCAGCGAAGACCTGGCAAGAACCATACATGCCCGTCCGACCTTGTCGGAAGCCGTCCATGATGCCGCACTTATGCTTAAAGAACGGGCATCGCCTTTGTCGGCAAGTCAATAAAATAGAATGCCAGAGTTTCGCCTTTTACTCGATGGTGTCGATAATTGGTGATAGTTTTATCGTATCCGCTGTTTCCCAAGCTCCAGTTTGGGAACCAGAGTAGCGAAGCTTTAGCTTCGCGAGACAGGAAGCTAGAGCTTCCAGTACCAGATTCCCAAGCTGGAGCTTGGGAATCAGAGAAACAATGTGTTACATAAAGTAGCGAAAAGTGGGATAAAAGTTAAGGAGATCAATAAATGTCAAAAACCAACCGTTTATTTGAACATATTCTGACTCATTATCGTGGCCTGTTCGCCACCCTTTTTCTCTTGCCAGTTTCAGCGTTGTATAGCGCTTACACAACTACCCGAAACCTGATTGTGTTTAAGCTCAGTAGTGCTCCCGTCAAACACGAGCAAAGAGTTCAAAAACTGATTCGACAAATTGAGGAATGGAAAAAGAACGGAGCCACTGAAAAGCTCTGTACTGCAAGATCCGGCTGGAAAACCATGAGCGAATTAGTACCAAAATACAAGCTCACCCATCACAAAATCGATGTCGGCATGTTCGACATACTGGAGATTTCTGAACAACGCGGAACCGTCAAGGTTGAGCCATTGGCGACCATGGGACAGATTTCCCGCAATCTGATAGCCAAAGGCTGGACGCTGACCGTTTTACCGGAACTCGATGACTTGACGGTGGGTGGCCTGATCATGGGCTTCGGGATAGAATCCAGCAGCCACAAATACGGATTATTCCAGTTTATTTGTGCATCATTTGATCTGGTGACTGCCGATGGGCAATGTGTCCATTGCAGTCCATCCGAAAATTCGGATTTATATTACCTGATACCTTGGAGTCATGGCACCTTGGGTTTTCTGGTCGCCGCCGAGCTGAACATCATTCCGGCAAAAAAATTTATCCGGGTTCACTACCAACCGGTCTATAGTCTTGATAATATTGTTGACGTTTTCGAGGAGGCATCCCGCTTAACCGGAGAAAATGATTTCGTCGAAGGATTGATTTATAGTCGGGATAGTGCGGTAATCATGCGGGGAAATTTTACCGACAGCATTGGCATCGACGGGTCTTTTAACGCCCTCGGTCGATGGTATAAACCTTGGTTTTACAAGCATGTAGAGACATACCTGAAAAAAGGGCAGGCCGGTATCGAGTATATTCCGCTGAGACATTATTATCACCGGCACACCCGAAGTTATTTTTGGACAATGGAGGAAATAATTCCCTTCGGCAACCACCCTGTTTTTCGCGGCTTATTGGGCTGGGCTTTGCCGCCCCGAATTGAGTTGTTGAAGTACACGGAAACTGAAACTACGCGTAAGCTCAGAGAAAAATATCATGTGGTTCAGGACATGCTCGTGCCAATTCAATACCTGAAACAATCCATTCACTATTTCAACGACCATTTCAATCTATACCCGTTATGGCTGTCACCCATGGCGATTTTTGATAACGACAGGCATCTCGGATTCGTGCATCCATTTCGTAAAAAAGAGGGTGCCGCAGACGAAATGTATGTGGATATCGGCGCCTATGGAACACCTCTCAAAGCAAACTTTAATAATGCTTCTGCTTTGCCGTTACTCGAAAAATTCGTTATGGATCATCAAGGTTACCAGGCGCTGTATGCAAAAACAACCCTGAGCAGGGAAGATTTCAGAACCATGTTCGATCATTTTGATTATGACAAGATTCGGGAACAACTGCCGTTTTGTAAGCAAGCTTTCGATGAGGTTTACGACAAGATATCGTCGAAAGGAAGAGTCTCGCCGGTTGAAATGAGAAAGCTTGAAAATAAGGGTTGACTATAACGGCCTGAAAACATAAATTGCAGCTGTTGCAAACTGCGACCACTCGCTTAACTATTTTTTTCAAAATTGACAATCAATAAGAACAAGATTGCACGAGCATGATAACCTGTAAGCAATAGGTCATTATTTGATGCCGTTAATAAGCTATAAAAATAAATCATCTTCAATCACGCAAGTCAGGAGCAAGAAATGCTGTATATCGATCCCAATCAACCCAACAGTAAAGTTCACTTTAAATCCCGTTATGGCAATTTTATTGGCGGTAATTGGGTTGATCCGGTTAAAGGCCAATACTTTGATAATTTAAGCCCGGTAAACGGTAAAGTATTTTGTGCAATTCCCCGTTCTTCAGCGGAAGATATAGAGCTGGCTCTGGATGCGGCTCATGCGGCAAAAGAGGCGTGGGGAAAAACCTCAGTCACCGCCCGCTCAAATATCTTATTAAAAATTGCCGACCGAATCGAAGCCAATCTTGAAACGCTGGCGGTTGCTGAAACTTGGGATAATGGCAAACCCATACGGGAAACGTTAGCCGCCGATATTCCTCTGGCAGCCGATCACTTTCGCTATTTTGCAGGTTGTATTCGTGCTCAGGAAGGCTCAATTGGTGAAATTGACGAAAACACAGTGGCTTATCATTTTCACGAGCCACTGGGTGTGGTTGGGCAAATTATTCCGTGGAACTTTCCTTTACTGATGGCTTGCTGGAAACTGGCTCCGGCTTTGGCCGCCGGTAACTGCGTAGTGATGAAACCCGCCGAACAAACGCCTGCCTCAATTTTGGTGATGATGGAATTGATTGGCGATTTATTACCCGCAGGTGTTGTAAATATTGTTAACGGTTATGGCGCAGAAGCGGGTCAGGCTTTGGCAATCAGCACCCGGATTGCAAAAATATCATTTACCGGGTCAACGCCTGTCGGTGCGCATATTTTAAAATGCGCGGCAGAAAACATCATTCCTTCCACGGTTGAGTTAGGCGGCAAATCCCCGAATATCTTTTTTGAGGATGTTCTGGCTCAAGAAGATGCCTTTGTCAGCAAATGCGTAGAAGGCGCGGTACTGGCCTTTTTTAATCAGGGTGAAGTCTGTACCTGCCCGTCGCGCCTGTTGATACAGGAATCTATCTATGATGAATTTATCGCTAAAGTCATCGCACGCGCCAAACAGATTAAACGCGGCAATCCGTTGGATACCGAAACCATGGTAGGTGCACAAGCCTCCAAACAACAGTTTGACAAAATTCTGGATTATGTACAAATTGGTAAGGATGAAGGGGCTGAAGTTTTAATGGGGGGCGAAATTGCCTCTTTAGGAAGCGGCTTCTCAGAAGGTTACTATATTGAACCGACGATCATGAAAGGGGGCAATAAAATGCGTATCTTTCAGGAAGAAATTTTTGGCCCTTTCATATCGGTAACCACCTTTAAAGATGAAGCTGAAGCCTTGGAGATTGCCAATGACACACAGTTTGGTTTGGGTGCCGGTCTTTGGACGCGTGACATGAATCGGGCTTATCGTATGGGACGCGCCATTCAAGCGGGTCGGGTATGGACGAACTGCTATCACCATTATCCGGCTCATGCCGCTTTTGGAGGCTATAAGAAATCAGGTGTGGGGCGTGAAAATCATAAAATGATGCTGGATCATTATCAACAAACCAAAAATATGCTTATCAGCTATGACATTAATCCATTAGGATTTTTCTAACGTAGCGATAATTGATTAACCTGAGCGAAAATGGCCGACTGTGCCCTATGACAGTCGGCCATTAAGGCAGTACGCAGAAAATATCCCCCTAGTTCCCACGCTCCAGCGTGGGAATTCATCCGGCAACGCTCCAGCGTTGCGTGACGCAGGAGCGTCACTGTCGGCATTCCCACGCCGGAGCGTGGGAACGATAGGGTGGGGGGATTTATTGCGAGTTACCTAACACCAGACAAAAGCGAATCTTGAAAGACAATGCAATGGATCTGTCATCGCAATAAGCCGACCAATCGCTCCTTGGTGAACATCTTCTGGATAGTGAGACCTTGGATAATGATCGAGAAAATGACGACCTCGAAGGTCATGTTCAAGATCAGCGGCTTCCAGGAACTATCAGGCAGCGATACCGCAAGTGCCAGCGACAAACCACCGCGAAGACCGCCCCAGGTCAGTAACTGTGTCAAGCCGAAGCAATCGGCACGGATCACGCCTGTTGCATTGAGTCCACCGATGATGCCGGATACAGTCAGTGCCCGGGCAAGCAACACGGCCACAATCGCAACGAGCGCAGGAATCCCCATCACGACACCTTGAAGCGGATTGATCAAAACAACGTGGAAACCGACAAAAACAAACAGTAATGCGTTCAATACTTCGTCCAGCCCCGTCCAAAATGTACGTAAGGGGGTGAGTATATTTTCGCTTATTCTCGGTCCGGTAATGTTGCCGCTGAGCAAGCCTGCTACCACAGTGGCGATAGGTCCCGAGACATCAAGGTGCTGGGCTGCTGCATACATGGACGCAACGACTCCCAGCGAGACGAGCAGACCCGTACAGAAGGTGGTCGAGCGTAGCATCATGAAATGGATGGCCAACCAACCGAACACCCCCATAATCACGCCACCCAAAACTTCCTGCACAAAAATCGATTTGGCCTCAGCCAGACTGACATCGTTGCCACTGATTGCCGAACCCGCGAAAATAGTAAAAAAAACCACCGCAACGCCATCATTCAACAGGGATTCGCCATCCACTACCGTCTCCAGATTTTTGGGCAGACCGATTTTGGATAGGATCGCCAATGCTGCCACAGGGTCAGTAGCCGCAATCAACGCCCCGAATAGGAGTGATTGGGCCAGCGTAGTCGCCACGCCGAAAAAAGAAAGCCCCGCATAGACCAATCCGCCAGTAAGAATACACGCCATCGCAGTACCGGCAAATGCCAACCAAAGAACCAGCCACCGTTGCTCGTGAAGTGCTACCCAACTGACGCGCATACTGCCTCGAAAAAGCAAGAAGCAGAGTACACCTTTAAGAAGCGTGTCGTTCAGATTGAATGAATGGGTGAGTTGGTGTAGCAAACCGATGGCTCCGGAAGGGACAAAAACTTCCAATATGCGGAGGACAGCGGTGGTCAGGCAGGCCAGCAATAACAGGCCAATGTCGTGCTGAAGACGCAGATAGCGATCATTAATGAAGCTAAGAATCGCGGCAATGCCAAATAGGCATGCAATCGCTGTAAATGTATCCAAAGATCCTCCTCGTACTCGCTAGAAAAATTAATTGGGTTGTTGGATGAAGCCGCTATCGCCGAGAAAAATCCCCGTCACCGACCAAGCTATTAAAATGTAACTTCAAACCGCTAAATCAGAGGGGATTGTGGCTACCCATTTTATATCCAAGTCGGAACAATTTAAAGTTATAGAGTGGCTTAGAAGTAAAGCAACATTAAGCGCCCTCTCCCTCTGGGAGAGGGCAGGGGTGAGGGTGATCGAATGTCGCTTTACTTCTACATGGCTCTATAAGCCGTTCGTGGTGAGCAAAGTCGAGCTATGAACGATCCTTCGACAAGCTCAGGGTGAACGGTTAAGTCTTGCAGCTTGTCCCGCCTAAAGTGGATAGCCAATATTATTGCTATTAAATTTAATGGTTGCGCTGATGCTTTGGTTAAGAATAGCTTTGGTATTAAATAGAAAAAAGTAAATTAACAGCACATTATATTTTTCCGGTATGTCGAAAAATGCCTTTTCAGAAAATGTTTAACGCCTCTGATACAGAGTAAATATTGAACTATACTACTTAAAGTTGATTGTGTTTACCAAGTCTATTCAGGGTTAAGTTGTTAATTTAAAAGGTAACTAAACACGACTTTATTGATTTCATTACGAAATAATTATTTTTAAAATTTTTGGCAGGCTAGTTTATATGATTGATTTTCATCACAACCATAAAAAAAGGCTAATAGTTATTTCTATTTGCTCAAGTTTACTGTTTTTGGACGGATGTGATAAGGCGGATGATTCTAAGGAGCATTTACAAAAAGGCGTTGAATACATCAATAAGGGTGAGTACGAGAAAGCAAAAATTGAAATAAAAACGTCCAGTCAATCAGGTAAGGATACCGCTGAAACTTATTACTATATGGCTTTATTGGATGAAAAAAACCGACATTTCAGAGAGATGAAGGAAAACTTGTTAAAAACGGTTGAGTTAGCGCCTGATTATATTGATGCAAGATTGAAGCTGGGAAAATTACAGCTTTTGTTTGGCGAGACCGACGTGGCTATGAAACAAGCCGAGTATGTTTTAAAAGATTCAAGCCAAAATCTGGAAGCCTTGGCTTTAAAGGCGTCAGTACTCATAAAACAAAAAAAACAATCTGAAGCATTGGCTATTATTGACAATATTTTAAAGGAAAATCCAAATCATACCGATGCACTATCGCTGAAGGCGCTGGTTTATATGGAAAAAGAGGATTTTCCTCAAGCGTTGGCATTAATAGAGGCTGCAAAAAAAACAGACACAAATAACCTGGGTCTGGATTTTTTTAAAATTCAACTTGATGCAAAAACAAACAATATAGATGCCGTTATGGCAGATTATAAAAAATTGGTCGCTGCGCATCCTGAAAATCAGGAATTTAAAGTTACACTGGCAAAAATATACGTGCAGGCAGGAAAGACAAAAGAAGCTGAAGACTTGTTACGTAGTTATATTGAATCGGAACCCAACAATGTTCAAGCAAAATTATTGTTACTTGATTTTTTAAGTGCTACCACTAAAGAAAAAGTTGATGTGCAGTTCCAACAATTTATGGAGAGTCATAAGGATCAACCTCGCATGTTGCTTGATATAGCCAACTGGATGATTGCAAGAAGAAACTTTATCGCGGCTGAAACGGCACTCAATCGGGTAATTGGGTTGGAAGACAATTCGACTGTAGGCCTCTCTGCAAAAATACTATTAGCAAAAGTAGCTTTTGATAATAGAGATTTTGAGAAATCGGAAAAAATTGTCAACGAAATATTGGATGCTAACTCAAGTTACGATGATGCTAAAGTTTTACAGGCCCGTTTATTGTTGGTTAAAGAGCAATATGATGAGGCTATTGTCTTGTTAAATAAAGTTATTTTTAGTAAAGAAGATTCTGAAGAAGCAAACTTGTTACTGGCTCAGAGCTTTTTAATAAAAGGCGATCAAAAGCAGGCGGATAAGCATTTCTTAAGTGTATTGTCGGCTAATCCTGCAAATTTACAGGCTTTAACGTATCTTTATGATAAGGCTATAAAAGCGAAGGATAACAAGACTGGAAAGGACATGGTTGAAAAAGCCTTAAGTATAAGACCTGACAATATTGTTTTTCTTGAGAAGTTGGCGAATATTAACCTGGCCGAACAGGATTGGGACAACGCAAAGACAACCATACAGAAAATTGCAAATTCACCCAATCCACTCGCAAATGATGTAGCAAGCTATTTGCTTGCACAAGTTTCCCAAGGGCAAGAACATTATGCCAATGCAGTCGAAATTTATAAGGCGTTACTGATAAAGTTTCCAGAAAATAGTGACGCTTTAGGCAACATGGCGCGTTGTTATGAGAAGCTTAATAAAAGGGCAGAGATGATAGGGTTTTTAGATGCTTTAGTAGCTAAAAATCCTCAGAATATTGCCGCCGGTATTCTACAGAGCGATTTATTGTTAATGGACAAGAAATTTGATAAAGGAACTATATTGCTAACGAAACTGATTAAAGAAAATGCAAGGATTCCGCAATTATATGTTTCCTTGGCTAATATTAAGTTAGCCCAGAACGATAATAAAGGAGCTATTGCTATTTATCAGGCCGGACTTAAACAAAATCCAGGCAACATCAAACTATCATTATCTTTAGCCTCCCTCTATGAAATGCAGGGTGAATTTGATTCCGCTGTTTCAATTTATGAAGTGTTACTAAACAAAAATCCGGGGCTGGAAATTGCATCCAATAACCTGGCTACCGTGTTAAGCGAGCACTACGTAACAGAAGATAAATTATTAAAAGCGATTCAGCTTACTGAAAAATTTAAGGATTCGCCCCAACCTTATTACAAGGATACCTATGCTTGGGCACTCATTAAGCTAGGTAATATTAACGAAGGATTAAATATATTAAATAAAATTATAGTGGCTTCGCCAGATGTTCCGGTATTCAGATATCATTTAGGTGTTGCTCATTATAAAAACGGAAATGCCAGTTTAGCTATTAACGAGATTAAGCAAGCACTTGAATTAGGTAATAAAACAGGTTATTTTCCTGACAAAAAACAGGCCGAAAAAATATTGGAAGAAATTATAGCTAAAACGAGAGGTCATTGATTCTTATAATATGTCATTTTTAGTCTATTATTTAATTAGGAGTAAATTTTGAAAATATTAGTAACAGGTGTCGCTGGTTTTATAGGTTCAGCACTGGCTATTCGTTTAATAGAGCGTGGAGATGAGGTGGTAGGCATAGATAATCTTAATGATTACTATGATGTTAATTTGAAGCTGGCAAGGTTGGAGCGGTTAAGAGATTATAAGAAATTTAAATTTATAAAGCTTGAAATATCAGATAGAGCTGCAATAGAGGCGCTTTTTCTTAAGGAACAATTTCAAAGGGTTATGCATCTGGCAGCACAAGCAGGGGTTAGGTATTCAATTACCAATCCCCATGCTTATATTGATTCCAATATTATTGGCTTTATGAATATATTGGAGGGATGTAGACATAATGCCGTAGAGCATTTGGCGTACGCTTCTTCAAGCTCCGTTTATGGAGCGAATACCAACATGCCGTTTTCTATTCATGATAATGTCGATCATCCTGTTTCCCTTTATGCAGCCAGTAAAAAAACCAATGAATTAATGGCGCACACCTATAGCCATCTTTACGGACTGCCAACCACTGGCTTGCGTTTTTTTACTGTTTATGGGCCTTGGGGACGGCCGGATATGTCATTATTTATGTTTACCCGTAATATCCTGGAAGACAAACCCATCGATGTGTTTAATTACGGTAATCATCGTCGTGATTTTACTTATATAGATGATATTGTTGAAGGTGTCATCCGGGTTATTGACAAGCCGGCACAGGCTAATCCAAAGTGGGTTGGCGATAATCCTGATCCGGGTACCAGTTCAGCACCCTACCGGTTATATAACATAGGCAATAATAATCCCGTTAATCTATTGGCATTCATTGAAACCATTGAAAAATGCTTGGGTAAGGAAGCGAAAAAGAACTTACTGCCTTTACAGCCTGGAGATGTTCCGGACACTTATGCCGAGTTGTCTGATTTAGTCAATGACTTTGACTATAAGCCGGGAACCGTGTTGGAAACAGGTATCAGAAATTTTATTGAATGGTATAAATATTTTTACAGGATAATTTGATGAATAAGCATGGCAGAAAGATATCGGTTATTGGTTTGGGTTACGTTGGTCTACCTGTAGCCGTAGAGTTCGGAAAAAGTCAGCAAGTGATTGGCTTTGATATAAGTACTATTCGTATAGATGAATTAAAACAAGGTATCGAACGGACAAACGAAGTTGATGCCAATGATTTGATTGCTACAAATATACTATATACCTGCGATGCCAGCGAATTGAAGAGAGCCGACTTTCATATTATTGCCGTACCAACACCTGTTAATGCTGCTAAACAACCGGATTTATCGCCCATTATCAATGCTTCAAGAACAGTGGGGCAGCAACTTAAAAAGGGCGATATTGTTGTTTATGAATCAACAGTATATCCCGGTGCAACCGAGGATGATTGTATTCCTGTCCTTGAGCAGGAATCGGGTCTTGTTTGGGGTACTGATTTTAATGTTGGGTATTCACCTGAACGTATCAATCCTGGTGATAAAGTTCATACGTTCAAAACGATCACCAAAGTCGTATCCGGTGATACAGCAAAAACATTAGAAATTGTGGCTGCTGTTTATGAATCAGTAGTGGTCGCTGGCGTACATAGAGCGGCCACCATTAAAGTGGCTGAAGCGGCAAAAATTATTGAAAATACGCAAAGAGATTTAAATATTTCATTAATGAACGAGCTCGCCTTGATTTTTCATAAAATGAATATAGATACCCACGATGTACTGTCAGCGGCCGCATCAAAATGGAATTTTTTACCGTTTGATCCGGGTTTGGTCGGTGGACATTGTATAGGTGTTGATCCCTATTATCTGACTTATAAAGCCGCTATATTAGGATATTCCCCTCAGGTAATTTTATCAGGACGTAGTATTAACGACAGTATGGGACGATTTATTGCTTCCCAAACCATAAAAGAACTTATTAAAGCGGGGAAATGTGTCAAGGAGTGTGTGGTCACTATTTTAGGCTTTACGTTTAAAGAAAACGTCCCTGATATAAGGAATACACGCGTCATTGATATAGTCAGAGAATTACAGGACTATGGTGTCACAGTGCAAGTATTTGACCCGCTATCTGACATGCATGAAATAAAGAAAGAATATAATATTAAAATATCAGTAGACGAGGATAATCTGCAACCTGCCCATGCAGTTATGCTGGCAGTTCCTCACCAATATTTTATGGATAAAGAATGGCCGTATATAGTTGGATTTTTAGAAAATAAAATCGGTACAGTTATTGATATTAAAGCCAAATTGGATAGAGACAAGTTGCCAAAAGGAATAACTTTATGGAGACTTTGAATAAGGTAATTATTCAGTCCCCCTCTTTGAAAAAGAGGGGCTAGGGGAGATGTTTTAAATAAATCCCCCTCTGTCCCCTCGCTTTGCTCTCCCCCTTTTTCAAAGGGGGAGGTTAATACTGACTAAATACGTAGATGATGTTTTAACCCGGTATATATAAAAAATACAATCAAGAGGATTAGTATGAAGGTTATAAAAATAATAAAATGGGCATTTTTCATACTTGTCTTGTTGGCTTCGGGTTGTGGATATCCGCCATTAAGCCAGGAGGATGACGCTATTATTCCTTCAGATTATACCTACATAATTGGCCCTGGTGATAGTGTGAATATTTTTGTATGGGGAAACCCTGATATATCAACTACTGCTTCGGTTAGGCCTGATGGGAAAATAACTATTCCGTTAGCTGAAGACTTATTGGCGAGTGGCAAAACACCTTCTCAATTAGCTAGGGTTATGGAAAAAGCACTGGCTAAATATGTCAGAGATCCCCAGGTAGTGATTATGGTTGGCGGGTTTCAGGGCGTTTATAGCCAACAAGTTAGAATTATAGGGCAATTGAGTGGTGGTGGCGGAGCAGTAGGAGGCGCAGCGCATTATTCGGCTAAATCTTTTCCGTATAAGAAAGATATGACCTTACTTGATTTGGTGATACAGATTGGAGGTATGGGCCAATATGCTGATGGTAATAGAGCCAGTATCATTCGGAATATTGATGGTGAACCCCAGCATTTTGGAGTCAGGATTGATGATTTGGTTGATGACTCTGATTTGAGTGCAAATGTAAAAATCTTACCGGGTGATATTGTAGTAATACCGGAAGCCTTTTTTTGAAACCTGAGTAATATTAATAAAGGTTAGAAAATTAATATGCAAGAGCAATTGTATGAAATCCTTTCTTATTTAAAGGGTGCTTTAAAGTATAAATGGATAGCTATTATTATCGCTTGGATAATATGCTTGAGTGGTTGGTTATATGTATCAGCAATGCCTAATAAATACACATCTCAAGCTAAAGTTCATGTTGAAACAAGAACAATGTTACAACCATTGCTGTCAGGTATGACGATTGAATCTGATGTGAGGGGATTACTTCGGGTTATGCAGCAATTGATGTTTACGAAAAGTAATCTTGAGCAGATTATAAAATTGTCCGAGTTAGGATCCACCGTAAAAACGGCTAAAGAACAAGACAAGCTGATAGAAGAATTGAAAAGGGATATTCATATCAACGGTGGGGCGGATGATATGTTTGTCATTCAATATGAAGCAAAAAATCCTGATCAGGCAAAAAACGTTGTACAAGCGGTCTTAACTGTTTTTTCTGAACAAACTCAACTGTCTACGCTGGGTAATGTAGATAGCGCACAGCGCTTTATAGACGAGCAACTTCAGGAATATGAAATGCGCTTGCGCAATGGAGAAAAGGCACGAGAGAATTTTAAACGTGCAAATTTAGGTCTTTTGCCTGGTCAAGGCGGTGATCAAATTAATCAAATACAACAAATGACTACGGCACTGGAAGAAAGTAAATTAGCGTTAAAGGAAGTGATATCCAAAAAAGAGGCATTGAAAAAACAATTGGCGGATGCATTAAGCTCTGATAATGATGATTTGGCAGAATTATCCGGGTCATTATCACTTCCGGATGATCCTCAGCTTGCTGATCTTAAGCAAAAAAAAGATGAGCTTTTGATTAAGTTTACAGAAAACCATCCTTCAGTTGTTTATATTGAAAAAACCATTAAGGAGCTAAAAAAACATCTGGCAGAAAAACAGGCAAAGTCGGTAAAGGCCGGTGGTCTTGATGCCGCAGTGATGACGAATCCTTATGTTCAATCCATACAGGTTGCATTAAATCAAGTTGATGCTGATATGGCTTCAATTAATTCCCGTGTTGATATTTTTGAAAAACGTTTACAAAAATCGCAGGACGAGTTGAATTCCCGACTTTCAATAGAAACTGAAATTGAAAATTTAAACAGGGATTACGATGCGATAAAAGGAAATTATAATAGATTACTTGCCAGCAAGGAGCAGGCAGCTATGTCTGAGAAAGTGGATAATCAGGCCGAAGCGTTAAAGTTTAAAATTGCAGATGCTCCCAATACGCCATTGCAACCTTCTTCGCCTAAACGGAAGCTTTTATTTTCGGGTGTATTGATCGTAGGAATTATATTTGGCTTGGTCATTGCTTTATTACTTTATCTTATCAGGCCAACCATTATGTCAATATCACAGCTCAGACAGATATCGGGACTTCCCGTTTTAGGTAGTGTTTCTCTGAAGCCAACGGACATTCAAACAGAAAAAATTAAAAAGGAAGTTTTTAGATATAGCTTTGCAATAACGGGGATCGTTGTTGTTTATATCGGTTTTATAACGATTGATATTTTAGAAATAAAAATACTCAGTCTTTCCCATTTATTGCAAAGCATTCATTGAGATTTTTGGTAGAGGTATAAATGAGTATTATTGAAAAAGCTTTAAATAAAGCGAAAGAGGAAGGACAAAAATTAGATAAAGCAAGTAATGCCAATATAGACGCTGTAAAGAACCGCGATAGGCAGAGTAATTCTTTCGGTAAACCAGAATCACAGGTTAATCAAGATATCAGTGTAAAAAATGGACAGCCACCCCTTAAAGAAATTGTTCAGATTGAATGGACACATTTGTCTAAATTAGGTTTTGTAACACCCGGTGATTCAAACACGCAAGCAATAGAAGAATACAGAAATATTAAGCGCCCCATCGTTAGCAATGCTTTTGGAAAAGGAAGTGTCGGTATTAACAGGGCAAATCTAATTTTAGTAACCAGCAGCGTACCGGGTGAGGGTAAAACTTTTACGGCTATTAATCTGGCTTTTAGTATTGCCAATGAGCGCGATAAACAAGTTTTATTGATTGATGCGGATGTCGCTCGACCTTCAATCTCAAGAGTATTGGGAATTAAATCCGGATCTGGATTGATTGATTACCTGGATGAGGAGGATATGCCTTTTTCAAATGTCATATTGGATACCAACATGCCTGGTTTTAAGATTGTTCCAGCGGGCAAGTTACACAAACATTCTACTGAATTATTATCAAGTAATAAAATGGCTTTGTTGGTGGATGAGTTAAGTAGCCGATATCCTGATAGAATAATCATTTTCGATTCACCACCGTTATTGGCGGCAACCCAAGGTGAGATTTTGGCAAAATTAGTGGGACAGGTATTATTGGTCGTCGAGGCTGAAAGAACTTTGCAGAGTATGGTTATGGAATCAGTGGATAAATTAGCTTCTTGTGATGTTGTTTTGGCCGTGTTCAATAAATCAAATAAAAACATGGATTCCGGTTATTACGGCTATGGTTACGGATATGGACAGTACGCGCATTAAAAATAATTTTTAATAAGTAGGTTGTTCGTTACGATTTTTTTAATAAGAGAACATGCACTAAATGCTTGATCGTTATAACTCCTGTTTCTATGGGAGTAGGATGATCACGTTATTTTATGGATATTCCCCGGTATAATTGCTGATATCTGTGGCTTTAGAATACGATTTATTTTAACAGCAAGTTATTGTTCATTGATTTTGTGGATCTTATTCGTATTTAGCCGAAACATGAAAAAACAACCGATAATGTTGACCGCCCCTTGTAGAGAAGAGACACGGTTAGTCAGAACCTCTTCGTTGATTGTCACAGTAGCCAGTGTTTATTTTCTTTTTTATTATACGCAATCTTATGGACTTAGCTGGACGATAAATCGTAACATTCAGGCTCAGGAAATTTACTCTGACAATATCAGGCTCGCGCCATCGGGTAGTGAGCAGGGCGCTTTTGTTACCGCAGTTAATCCGGGTATTTCAATAACCGGACAATCCGCGAGGTCTACGATGAGTTTGAATTATAGAATGCAAAATTTATATAATGCAGGTGGGAATAATAACCTTTCTATATATAATCAATTGCAATCAAATTCACACAACACATTTATTACGAATAAATTGTTTCTGGATTCAAATAGTTCGATTAGTCAGCAAAATATAAATAATAACCTGATCGGATCCAACAATATAAATGGATCAGCTAATAGTACCAATGTCTATAACTTTGGTATTTCTCCATACTGGACACCCCGTTTTTCAAACTACGCGAGTGGCACAGCCAGGGTTAATATTAATACTGTAGTAACGGGTGGTGGCTCTATATTTAATAATACTATTAATTCACAGTCTAATAACAATTTAAATTCATTATCCGACTCTGTCAATTTGGCAGAAACAATAAATTTAAAAAGTGGATCTTATTTTCAACGAGTTAATTGGAATTTATCCTTTAATAATAACGAAAACTACCGAATTAATAATCCAAATATCAGTTTTCAAAATTTAAATGGAAGGGTAGGTGTTCCTGTTAATGCCTATTTTAATTTTTTTTCCCAAGGCGGTTATAGCCATAATAATTATCAGTCTACAACCGGAAATAATACTGGAAACAATAATAACGGTCTCTATTACACAGTTGGAGGACAATGGAAGCCAAGTCAGCGGTTTAACATTACTGCCGGAGCCGGTAACAACAGTTATGTTACGGTGTATTTTTCCCCCATGTCGCGTCTAACCACTACAACCACTTACAGTAATAATGCGGTAGGGACAAATTTTGGACAATATTCCGGGGGGAACGGTGGGGGGAATTCAGGCCAAAACTGGACAACAGCGATAAATTATCAAACACGAAGATCAACATGGACTTTGACTCATAACAACACCACAACCACATCTCAGCAAATTTTAGCCCAAAACCAGATTTTTCCGACGTTGGATCAGCAAGGTAATCCAGTTAATAATCCTGATCCCAATCAGCGCATCATTAATAATCCAATCTTGAGCAATGACGTAATCGTTACAAAGACCTGGAATTTGTCGGTTGCTTTTAATACAGGTAAAAGTACCTTTAGTACGAATGTTTATGACCAGAATTATAAATATCAGAATAGTGGTATTAATCAGGAATTAACAGGCTTAACTGGTTCATGGAGCTGGCAATTTGCATCTAAAACAAATTCTTATGTGCGTCCCCAGTGGCAACATAACGATAATCAAGGCTCAGCCAATAATAGTCAGTATTATTCGGTCGCAATAGGCGTGAACAGAACCATTACCAGTCAGATAAATGGCGTGCTGGAATTTCGGCATATAAATCAAACATCAGATGGTAATGCCAATACGTCACAGTTGCTAAATAGTGCAAATGAATATCAAGAAAATCGGGTAACAGCCAGTTTATTTATGAGATTTTAATTATGTATGATAGTTTTTATAATTTAAATAAAAAGCCGTTTCAGCTCAATGCGGATACGGATTTCTTTTTTAACAGTGCTGTACATAAACGCGCATTAGCCTATATGCGTTATGGATTGACACAGGGAGAAGGTTTTGTTGTTGTTACCGGCAAACCGGGTACTGGTAAAACCATGTTGGTTAAGGAGCTGGTTAATAGTCTGGATAACGATAATATTACCTTGGGTATTATAGTTTCGTCTCAGGTTGGAGCTGATGATCTGTTAAAAATTATTTCGGCAACTTTTGGACTTTCTTACGAGGGTGAAGATAAATCAACACTATTAGCCAGAATTGAACGTTTTTTTATCAATCAATCCATGGAAGGAAAAAGAGTGCTAATGATTGTTGATGAGGCTCAAAATCTTCCAAAAGATGCCTTGGAAGAGTTGCGTATGTTGTCAAACTTCGAGGCGTCGGGGAAATCTCTTTTTCAAACATTTTTGATAGGTCAACAACAATTAGGTGAGAGATTGTTTTTGCCTGAAATGGAACAGTTAAGGCAGCGTATAGTGGCCACCTATCAATTAAAACCCTTAAATGAAGAGGAAACAAAAAATTACATTTTTTTTCGTTTGGAAAAGGCAGGATGGAATCAATCCCCTCAATTTGAGGATGATGTTTTTAATGAAATTTGTAACTATACCCAAGGTATTCCACGACGAATTAATACCTTATGTGATAGGGTGTTATTGTTTGGATATCTTGATGAATTGACGGTTATTAATTTAAGTGCTGTTCGGAAAGTCATTAATGATATTGAAGAAGAATCATCTTTAGTGACGGATGAATTTCATGATGTATTGTCTGTGCCTCCCCTATTTATAAAGAGTAATAATTCACTTGAAGAACGTATTGTCTCATTGGAAAAAGTAGTGGGTAATTTACAGAAGACATTAAATAATGAGCGTGCATTATTGCGTAAAGCAGTCTTGTTACAGTTAGATATGGGTACTGTTTATGACGAGTAGCCTTAAAAAAGCACTCTAAATCAGGTTGACTCATTGTTTTTTTTTAAACCAGTCAGTCTTGGTAAGATTAAAATCCATGGCATGATGCTTTGATAACTGATTGGTAAAGTGGATTGCCAACATATTAAAAAATGATATGGCGGAATCTCTAATTATTACTGAAAATTAGACTATAGTTTAGTGATTGCCGACAGCCTTGATATTTTAGCCAATATGAAAAAAAACGCGATGACCGTCGATGTGGAAGATTATTTCCAGGTGTCTGCCTTTGAATCTTATATTGCAAAAGAGCACTGGGATAGTCTGCCGCACAGAGTCGAAAGAAATACCCATAAGATACTGGATTTGTTTACAGAAAAAAATATAAAAGCCACTTTTTTCACTTTGGGTTGGGTCGCTGAACGTTATCCTGATCTGATTAGACGGATGGTAACGGATGGCCATGAACTGGCCTGCCATGGTTATAATCACATCAGAGTTACTGAACAGACTCCTGAGCAATTTCGCAATGATGTTTCCAAAACCAAGAAATTGCTCGAAGATTTAAGTGGCCTTCAAGTTAACGGTTATCGTGCGGCCAGTTATTCAATCGGGGCAAGTAATTTGTGGGCATTAACTGTTTTACTGGAAGAAGGTTTTAAATACAGCTCCAGTATTTACCCGGTAAAACATGATATATACGGTATGCCGGAGGCTCCACGGTTTATCTATGAACCGATAGAAAACTGTCATTTTAAAGAAATCCCCATTACCACCGTTCGCTTTGCTGATAAAAATTTTCCTTGTGGAGGCGGGGGGTTTTTTAGATTTTATCCTTATGCCTTTTCTAAATGGGCTTTTAACCGGGTTAATAATCAAGAAAACGAGTCTGCAATTTTCTATTTCCATCCTTGGGAAATAGACCCAGGGCAACCTCGGCAACAGGGATTAAATTTAAAAACACGAACCCGACATTATCTTAATCTAAATCGAATGGAAAGCAGGGTAAAAAATTTGTTGAATGATTTTAACTGGGACACGATGGCCAATGTTTTTAAGATTAACGAATAGTCTGGATGTATGATTAAAATACTGGATACAGAACATTACTCACGCTGGGATAGGTTTGTTCAAGAAAATACTGAAGCAACATTTTTTCACCAAGCCGGTTGGAAAACTGTTATTGAAAAAGCGTTTGGTCATAAAACCTATTTTCTCTATGTCGAAAGTGACGAAAAAATAACCGGTATTTTACCTTTGGTGCATATTAACAGCCTGTTTTTTGGTAATACTTTGGTTTCAATTGCACCTTGCGTTTACGGCGGCATTGTGGCGTGCGATGAACAAGCCTATTTGGCACTGGATAAAGAGGCCTGCCGCTTGGCTGAAGAGTTGGGTGTAGATTGTCTGGAAATGAGAAACAGGATTCAAAAACATCCTGATAGACCTTACAAAGAACTCTATGTGTATTTCAGGAAAGCATTGGACACGGATGTGGAAAAAAATTTCCTGGCTATTCCAAGAAAACAGCGGGCGATGGTTAGAAAAGGCATTGAGGCGGGTCTTACGAGTGTTATTGATAGCAACATAGATAGAATTTATCACGCTTATTCCGAGAGCGTCAGAAATTTAGGCACACCTGTTTTTTCAAAAAAATATTTTCAGATACTTAAAGATGTTTTTGGCGATCAATGTGAAGTTTTGACGGTTGAGCATAAGGGTGAATTGATTGCCAGCGTGATGAGTTTTTATTTTAAAGATGAAATATTACCCTATTATGCGGGGGGGACTGATTTGGCACGGGAGCTTAAAGGCAATGATTTTATGTACTGGGAAGTCATGCGCCGCGCAGTAGAAAAAGGCATAAAAGTATTCGATTACGGGCGTAGTAAAATAGGCACCGGTTCCTACAGTTTTAAAAAGAATTGGGGTTTTACCCCACAGCCCTTGTTTTATGAGTTTTATTTACTTAAATCGACATCACTGCCTGATATTAACCCACTTAATCCCAAATACCGATTATTTATAGCGGCCTGGAAACGCTTACCGTTAGCGGTCAGTCAAATTGTTGGCCCGTGGTTATCCAAAGATCTAAGCTAAGCATTTGTAACTGCTCAGCAGAAGTTGGTTTAGATCATCGAACACGGATGACACTGATTAAACGGATTTTATTTTTTAGTTGAATAAGTCCTTAAGTGTTTATAGTTAATGTTTTTATGAGATTAATAAATTTCTCTTATCTGTGTTTATCCGTCAAATCCGTGTCATCTGTGTTCTATATTTTAACGGTTGAGCAGTCACAAATATTTTACATCATTAGCCGGTAATTAAACGCCCATATCATGGAAAATCTACTTTTTCTTGTTCACAGAATTCCGTACCCCCCTAATAAGGGCGACAAGATACGTTCTTATCATTTTCTAAAGTATTTAGCAGACACCTACTCGATTTATTTAGGCGCTTTTATTGACGATCCTAATGATTGGCAATATACCGATAAACTTGACGCTATTTGTGCAAAAACCTGTTATCTGGAGCTAAACCCGCTTAAGGCAAAAATAAAAAGTCTGCAAGGATTACTGACCGGCGAGGCGCTCAGTTTGCCCTATTATAAAAGTCAGCTTATGCAAGAGTGGATCGATAGCACCCTAAAAACCCACGCTATCAAAAAAGTGCTCATATTTTCATCGGTCATGGCACAGTTTATTAATAAAACACATGATGTGGAAATGTTTGTCGATTTTGTTGATGTTGATTCAGATAAATGGCGGCAATATGCGGCCAGTAAAAAAGGCTTAAGCGCATGGATTTATCTACGGGAAGCTAACTGTTTATTTAATTATGAGAAAAAAATAGCGGGACTGGCTAAGGCAAGTTTTTTCGTTTCTGAGCAGGAGGCAGATTTATTTAAAAATCTGGCACCTGATGTTGGCGAAAAAGTAACTTATATTAATAACGGGGTTGATACGGATCAATTTTCACCTGAACAGAGCTTTGTTAGTCCTTATCTTGTTAATGAAGAGGTTATTGTTTTTACCGGGGCGATGGATTATTGGGCCAATGTGGATGCCGTTATAAGGTTTGCCGAACATGTTTTTCCTCATATCGCCAAAAATTATCCGGCGGTAAAATTTTACATTGTCGGCTCCAAACCAACACAAGAAGTTAAAGCCTTGGCTAATAATACGGTTGTGGTGACAGGGGCAGTCGATGACGTTCGGCCTTATCTTGCACATGCCAAATTAGCGGTAGCACCCTTAAGAATTGCCAGAGGTATTCAAAATAAAGTATTGGAAGCGATGGCAATGGGGAAATATGTCATCGCTAGTCCCGCCGCAATGGAAGGCATTCCCTATAACGAATTCCTCGATGTATCAGTGAGTGATGAGGTTGATGTCGTTGTTAAGCAAGTAGAAGCATTATTGCAGAATAACGCCACGGTAAATATCTCCAACAACAATCGGGCGTTCGTCACCGCACTATTCAGTTGGGAGAAAAACGTAAAAGAGTTGGTTAATTTACTAAATTAAGAGGCTTGTGTTGGCTCATCAAGATATTAATCCATAGATATTCATCTACAATTTCATTAGAGTCATGACAAGAAAATCATCAGTCCAATTTTGGTTTATCAATTTTCCTTGATTGGTTTAATATCTCGGCCTTTAAGCCGAAAGGAGCGCCCCGCAACAAGCGAAGCGACGTTGCTTTATCGGGGGGCGCGGATTGGGGAGGGGATGCAGACCCTTTCCCAATCTTTGGCTTCATCCCAAAGGGATGTTTCCTTATTGCTGGTCATGGTTTAAGAGCGATACAAAATATTTTTCTAAACAGGAATAACAGCTATGTGTGGGATTGTTGGTATCTTTGATATAAAAGAAAAGCGGGAAATTAATCAGGAATTACTTTCAAAAATGAATGAAAGTCAATATCACCGTGGTCCTGATGAGGGCGGTTTACATATCGAAGCAGGACTTGGGTTTGGCCACCGTCGCTTATCAATTATCGATCTTGTCAGCGGTCAACAGCCAATGGTCAGTCGTGATAAAAATGCCGTTTTGACTTTTAACGGAGAGATCTACAATTTCCTGGAATTAAGAAAAGAACTGGAAGCGCTGGGCTTTACCTTCCAAACGCACTGTGATACGGAAGTTATTTTATATGGCTGGCAAGCGTGGGGTGAGGCTTGTGTCGATAAATTGCGCGGCATGTTTGCCTTTGCCGTGTGGGATAGGGATCAGCAAACTTTATTTTTGGCGCGTGATCGTTTGGGTGTAAAACCGCTCTATTATGCAGAACTGGTAAATGGACAGTTTATTTTTGGTTCGGAATTAAAATCTTTAAAGGAACATCCTGATTTACCAAAAATTTTGGATCCTACTGCTATTGAAGATTACTTTGGTTTTGGTTATGTGCCTGATCCTAAAACAATTTACAAAAATGTTTATAAGCTGGAACCAGGGTATTGCTTAATTATAAAGCATGGGAGTAAATCCTATCAGCCACGTCAATATTGGAACGTAAACTTTACTCCCAGACCACCCCGGAATGAACAAGCAACGGGAGAAGAGCTTATAGAGCGATTTCGCGAAGCGGTTAAAATAAGAATGGTAGCGGATGTGCCGTTGGGTGCGTTTTTATCGGGTGGTGTAGATTCAAGCGCAGTGGTTGCCATGATGGCCGGTTTATCAACAGATCCTGTTAATAGCTGCTCAATATCATTTGGTGATCCGGCCTTTAATGAGTCGACATTTGCCGCGCAAGTGGCTGAGCGGTATCACACACGGCATCGTTTAAGCCAAGTTGAACCCGATGATTTTAGTCTAATTGATAAATTGGCAGGGCTTTATGATGAACCTTATGCCGATAGTTCTGCATTGCCTACTTATCGGGTCTGTGAGCTGGCAAAAAAACAAGTGACTGTGGCGCTGTCTGGTGATGGTGGCGATGAGAATCTGGCAGGATACCGGCGTTATCGTTGGCATACCTACGAAGATCAAATGCGCTCATGGATGCCGGATAGCATTAGAAAACCGGTGTTTGGTTTAATGGGGCAGGTTTATCCCAAAGCGGATTGGGCACCGAAGATATTCAGGGCAAAATCGACTTTTGAATCGATAGCCAGAGATTCTATGGAAGGTTATTTTCACAGTGTTTCAGTACTGTCCAATGAATTACGCAGCAAGCTGTTCAGTGATCAACTCAAACTTGATTTACAAGGCTATCAAGCGGTTGACGTGTTTAGAAGGCATGTCGATAACGCGCCAACAGACAGCCCATTATCGCTGGTGCAATATCTGGATTTAAAAACCTACTTGCCGGGTGATATTTTAACGAAAGTAGACAGAGCCAGTATGGCGCATGCTTTAGAAGTGAGAGTGCCGTTATTGGATCATAAGTTGGTTGAATGGATGGCCGGACTACAACCGGACATGAAGCTCAAGGGACGTGAAGGCAAATATATCTTTAAAAAATCCTTGGAAAGCCATTTGCCGAACGCTATTTTATATCGCCCCAAAATGGGCTTTTCTGTGCCGTTGGATGCCTGGTTTAAAGGGCCTTTAAAAGACAAAGTGCGGGATGCTTTATTAGGTAAAACCATGACGCAATGCGGCTTGTTTAATGTTTCATTTTTGGAACAGATGGTTAACCAGCACCAAAGTGGCTTGCGTGATTACAGTTCACCCATTTGGTCGCTGTTAATGTTTGAAGCATTTTTACGAAAAAATTAAATTAATCCTGAAGCCGGGTTAACCAAGGATCTTTGGTATAAGGATCAATATGAAAGGCAAGGGATTCAGGTTTATGTAACAAGCCTTCCTCACCCGAAGCATTGGGGTTCAATTGTCTTTTTTCGATAAAGTCGACCATGCGGCGAGCATTATAAATCACCAGTACACGGTTGCCGTTTTTACTGGGGTAAATTTGAAAAGCTACGTTATTTTCGGTAAATGCTGTATTTCTGTTGATCAAGGCATCAAGCAAATCGGTATCACCCTGCGCTAATTTTTTTAAGATAGAGTCTTCACGATGCCTGACCAGTGCGGCCAGGCAGGTCATTAATGTACCGGATAACTGGTGATTTTGGAGGGCATGAACTTCCTGGTCAGAAAAAGAAAAACTTTCGGCAACGAGATAGTGCCGGTCTTTTTCGCCGTCATTGGCAAACAGTGATATTTTGTCCAAGGCTTCATGTTCCAAGGCATTCAAGAATGAGCGGGGGGCACGAATATGTTTATCTACCGTCACCACCCAAGGCAAGGCACGGCCGGTTGTTTCAAAACGTTCTTTTACGCTGGTGATAACGCTGGCTCTTATTAATTCATTTTCACGGCCTTCAGGTTTAACAATAAAAGCATCCACTGCCGTTATTTGGGTATGAAAGCCGTGTGCCTTGAATTGATTGACGATATTCGAATAACGCGGTTGATAGGGGATGCCGGTACCGTCATAGAGAATATTGATATGATTTTTCTTGGCATGATCGGCAACCGAATCACGCAGTCTGTTGGCAAAAGGCTCTACATAAACATAGTCATCACTGTGGTGACTGGCAGCGGTGAGAACCTGGTACAGGTCGCTTTTTTTACGAAATTCGTCCAGGGATGCAATAACAAAATTATCGCGGCACTGTGTTTGTGCAATTTCTTCAACCGCTGTTTTTCCTGATCCTGCACCGCCCATGGACATAAATAATGTAGGATTCACATCAGGAACTTTGCCTTCAAAAAGCTTATCTTTAGCCTCATCCAGTTTTTTTATGATTTTACTGAGCCGCTCGTAGGCTATTTCAACCGTACGTTCCAGTCTTATATCGCCATCGGCGGCACTCAGTAATTTGTTTTTAAGTGCCTCGTTGTTCGCCAGATTTAATACTGGCGTTTTATCACCTTCACATCGCTTTAAAAGTTCCATTAGCTCTGTATGACTGGGTGAACGCAACCCCGTCAACATGTTAATATCAAGACAAAAGAGCGGTGCAGCGCCATCTTCGGCTATACTGATACCGTCAATCTCGTAGCTTCCAGGGCACCGCACTGCTTCGGTTCCAGGCAAAAAACCAATCATATTTTCAGCGGCGCAGAGCGGGTAATCCGCTAAATGCTTACCGGCTATGAATAGCTCTTGCTTAATGCTGTCTAACGGCACCAAACCACCGTTCACCGCAACCAGGCATTCTATACCTGCGGCTGTTTTGTGCGATAAAAAAGGGATGCCTGATATAAATTTCTTGTTTTCCGGCCATTTTCCATAAGCATTGGCTTTGTTTTGCAAGCTTTTACAGCGGGTTGGATCAATGGCATGTTCAAAGGCACGGGTTATTTCTCTAAAGGTACTGTCGGGATTATGTAAGGCTGCTGCATCGTAGGCTTCAATTCGTCTGAAATCGATGCCTTGCTCATAAACACTTTTGATGGCCGGTAATTTACCCAGCATCGTTAAGAAAAAATCAAGAGTGAGTCTGTTTCCGTAAGTAAAAGGTCTGACACTGCGCATTTTTTGATAAAAACTGGCCAGCCTTTCAGCAATATCTTCATTTTTGATAACGAAGCCATTATTATCAAAAATGGCCGTCTCTTTATTGCTGCCGTCCTCTAAAACCAAACGTTCTATGGTTTCACGAAACTCTTTTCTTTTATCAGCGTCAGGCATGGTGCCAGGGCGATGGCAAACGGTGGGTTGTTCTTTCCAATCCTGAAACATTTCCCGATGAATGCGCGAAAAGAGTTCTGTCAGATAAGTGACGCGCTTGGTTTGGTCATGCGAAACAGTACCTTCCGCCTCTTGCTGTAGGGTCGATAATAATTTTACACCCTGAGAAATCGCCAAGGCGGTTCGCAATTTTTTCAGTTGCTTATAGCCTGCAATTCTGGGAACAGTATTTTTATTCATAATTTCAGCCTTTCAATCATCGCTTAATCCTGATTCCATTTTAAATAAATACAGCACAAAAATTTTAAGACTTTCACCGAGATGTATTTTATTTATTATCGCAGAAAACAATCAGTGCTTAACGCTTATATTAAACGCGCTCTACTTATCAACTCCCGGCCTGACTCCAAACCATACTACAAAAACATTTTTAAGCTATAATTAACCACTTTTTATTGCCTGGCGTGTAGAGACCGTGTCGAATACAAACAATGATTCATCAACTTTTCAGGGACTTATCCTGGCTTTACAGGCCTATTGGTCAAGTCAGGGTTGTATTTTATTACAACCTTTAGATCAGGAAGTCGGCGCGGGAACTTTTCATCCGGCTACTTTTTTACGGGCTATAGGCCCTGAACCCTGGAACGCAGCTTACGTTCAGCCATCTCGCCGTCCTACCGACGGTCGTTTTGGGGAAAACCCCAATCGCCTGCAACATTACTATCAATTTCAGGTGGCTTTAAAGCCGTCGCCAGATAATATTCAGGAGCTGTATTTGGGTTCATTGCGTTATTTGGGACTGGATTTACTGGAGCACGACATTCGTTTTGTCGAAGATAACTGGGAATCACCGACCTTGGGTGCTTGGGGTCTGGGTTGGGAAGTCTGGTTAAACGGCATGGAAGTGACACAGTTTACGTATTTTCAGCAAATAGGCGGCTTGGAATGCAGACCGGTTACCGGAGAAATTACTTACGGTCTGGAGCGCATTGCCATGTATTTACAAGGTGTCAAAAGCGTCTATGATTTGGTGTGGACTAAAGGGCCTTTGGGTACGGTCACTTATGGTGATGTGTTTCATCAAAATGAAGTCGAAATGTCGTCTTATAATTTTGACCATGCCAATGTCGATTTTATGTTTCAGTGTTTTAATACCTACGAGCAGGAATGCCAAAAGTTGATTGAACTTAATCTGCCATTGCCTGCTTATGAAATGGTCTTAAAAGCCTCGCATACTTTTAACTTGCTGGATGCGCGTCATGCTATTTCGGTAACCGAGCGACAACGCTATATTCTAAGAGTCCGTACTTTATCCAGAGCCGTCGCCGAAGCCTATTATGCTCGCCGCGAATCACTGGGATTTCCGATGTGCCAGAATAATCAAACGGTTTAACGCCCATGTTAAAAAGACTTTATGTCCATAATTACAAATGTCTGGTTAATTTTGAAATTAACTTTGACAAGGACATTAGTCTTTTTTTGGGGGCGAATGGGTCTGGTAAAACTTCGGTATTAACGGCTTTATGCGAAATACAAAAATTTATCCTTTTTAATGTCAGGCTTGATGATAAAAGGCTTGATGATAAAGATCGTGTTTTTAAGACTTCTAGTTTAACCCGTTGGGGAGACGATTTAATTCAGAAGTTTGAAATAGAGATTGAAGGTAATGACGGGGTTTATTCCTATGCTTTGGAAATAGAGCATCAACCTGAAAAGAATCTGGCGCGTGTAATCATCGAAAATTTATTTTTTGACAATCAGCCTCTATATAAATTTTTTATTGAAGAAGAAGGTGGCATGCCTCTTGGCAAAGGTAGATTGTTTAATGATAACAAACCTAACAACGAGGGTATTGCCTATGCCTCAGACTGGTCTGGTTCTGGACTAGGTTCAGTACAAGAAAGATATGATAATAAAAAACTTATTTGGTTTAAAAAATGGTTAGAGAGCCTCTTTATTATCCATATCAACCCTAATGCAATAAAAATTGATATGGATAGAGAGGAGTCACATCCAGAATTAGACTTATCTAATTATGTTGCCTGGTTAAGTTATTGGAATAATGAAAATAGAGAAGGATTAGCGCTTGTTGAAAGCCGGTTAAGAGAAATAATAAAGGGTTTTAGTTCTTTTAAATTTTCCCAATATGGGGCAAAAAAAATACTGGAACTAAAAATTAATAAGCAAGTTTATCGCTTTGATGAATTATCTGATGGCCAAAAAACGTTAGCGGCTCTTTATACTCTAATTTATTGTGTTCCAGAAAATGCAGTTATTTGCATTGATGAGCCTGAAAACTTCTTAGCTTTGCCAGAAATTCAGCCTTGGTTTGACACGCTTTACGATCAATGCGCGGAAAGAAATTTACAAACGCTGTTAATTTCACATCATCCAAAAATTATCAACTTGTTGGCAAGTGATTCGGGTTATTGGTTTAGCCTGGAAAATAATTTAACACGAATACAAAAAATTATCCCTGAAGATGAAAGCGGACTTTCTGTTGCAGAATCGATAGACAGAGGCTGGATTTATGAGTAATAAAGCACAAGTATTTATTTTGTGCGAGGATACCGTTCATTACCATTTTGCCAGAAAATACTTTGAATTACTGGGCTTTAATAGTAGAAAAATAACCGGGAAATATAATCCAAAAGGCCATAGTGTGGGTTCTGGGTCGGAGTATGTAAAGGAGAACTATGAAAAAGAAATCAGAGCTTTTCACAGTAAAAATTACTTGGATTATGTTTTGGTAGTCATCATTGATGATGATACTAAAGATAACATCAGGCAGATATATCAAAAATATGTGCCTTTGCCGAATGAAACTATTTTAATATTTTCACCGGCTCGTAATATTGAGTCATGGTTTTATTATATTGATACGGGTAGTTTTCATGCTGAAGATAAAGACGAAAAAGGCAATGTCACCGATTATAAGAGTCAATATAGAAACTCTAAACCAACAGAATTTGCCAAAAAATTAAAAAATGAAATTTGCATTAACGGGTTGCCGGAAAATGCACCTGCTTCTTTGCATCATGCTTGCGACGAACTAAACCGTCTTAAAAATTAAGAGATTATCGTGATAGAAAAACAGAATTTACTTTTTGAATTAGGTTCAGAAGAGCTTCCTCCCAAAACGTTACTTAAATTAAGTAATGCTTTGCTGGACGGAATTGTTCAGGGTTTGCAGGCCGCCGAACTGACATTTACCGCCAGCAAAGCTTATGCGACACCCAGACGGTTAGCGGTTTTTATTGAAAATTTGTCGACCGCACAACCGGATAAAACCGTTGAAAAACGAGGGCCTGCGATCCAGGCGGCTTTTGCGGCAGACGGTACACCCAGCAAAGCGGCGTTGGGTTTTGCTATTAGTTGTGGCACGACTTTTGAGCACCTGGAACGCTTGAAAACGGATAAAGGCGAATGGCTCAGCTTTACCCAAGCGATTAAAGGACAGGCAACGGAAGCTTTAATCCCCGATATTATTCGTCAAAGTATTGCCGGCTTACCCATAGCCAAACGGATGCGCTGGGGCAATTTTAATACAGAATTTGTAAGACCTGTCCATTGGGCGGTATTGCTTTACGGTAATACTGTTATCAATACGGAAATTTTAGGACTACAAACCGGTGCGACAACGCAGGGGCATCGTTTTCATGCGCCACAAAAACTAACCCTTAGTCATCCTGAAGACTATCAAGATATTTTGTATGCCCAAGGTAAAGTGATTGCCGATTTTGAACAAAGAAAGACGCTAATCCGTCATGCCGCGCAAGCGGCTGCATCAGCGGTCAACGGCATCGCTTACATAGAAGACGATTTGCTGGAAGAGATTGCGGCTTTAAATGAATGGCCGGTGCCCATTACCGGATGTTTTGATCCGCGTTTTCTCGATTTGCCCGCAGAAGTATTAATTACCACCATGCAAACCAACCAAAAATATTTTCCGGTTAAAAATGCGGCGGGTGGTTTATTGGCGAATTTTATTACCTTTAGTAATATTGAAAGCAGCCGACCAGAATCCATACAGCACGGTAATGAGCGCGTAGTGACCCCGCGCTTGGCAGACGCCGAATTTTTCTGGAAACAGGATAGAAAAAAATCACTGGCTGATCGGGTTGAAAGCTTGTCCACCATTGTATTCCAAGAAAAATTAGGCACGGTTGCCGAAAAATCGCAACGGGTCATTCAGCTTGCCGAATTTATTGCCCTGCGTCTCAATGCCAATGTTGAACTGGCAAAACGCGCCGCATTATTAGCTAAAACTGATTTAATGACGGAAATGGTCGGTGAATTTGGCAATCTGCAAGGTCTTATGGGGCGTTATTATGCCTTGGCCGATAACGAACCCGCCGAAGTGGCGTGGGCCTTGGAAGAGCAGTATTTTCCCAAACAGTCAGGCAGTGCTACCGCAAGCAGCCAAACCGGGCAAATTTTGGCAATAGCCGAAAAAATCGACACACTCACCGGTATTTTTAGTGCCGGCATGATTCCGACCGGCGATAAAGATCCGTATGCCTTACGTCGCGCTGCCTTGGGTACATTACGTACGCTGATTGAAAATAATTTAACCCTTGATATTCGGGAATTAATCGAATTTTCACTGGGTTTGTTTACGCATTCTTTTGAGGTCGCAAGTACTCAAGTCGCAGTCATTGATTTTGTTTTTGACCGTTTAAAAGGGTATTGTTTGGATAAAGGCTATAGTGCGAATGAATTTGACGCAGTGATGACGGTAAAACCGGCTGACCCGTTAGATTTTATGCAACGCTTGGCCGCTGTTAAAGCCTTTAAACAACTACCCGAAGCCGACAGTCTGGCTGCTGCCAATAAACGCATACGCAATATCCTGAAAAAATCAGAATCCTCCGCAGAGGTAACGGTAGGCGCGTTGGTAGAGCCTGCCGAATTGCAATTGCTGGACAGCGCAAAGCTGGCTGCTATCGCTATTGCCCCGCTGCTTGCCCAGCGTGATTATGCGGCAACCTTAACCCGTTTGGCTGCTTTACGACAAGATGTCGATACGTTTTTTGATAGCGTTATGGTGATGTGTGATGATCTTGAGTTACGCGCCAATCGTTTAGCCTTGCTTAATATGTTATCGGAACAGTTTTTAACCTGTGCGGATATTTCCAAGTTGCAGTCTTAAGGCGTTATTGTTGGCTCCCAAACTAAAGATTGGGAGCTCATAATTGAGAAGATTTATTATCTATCTGCTACAAATTACGTCTTAATGCGAATTTTGTTAATATTAGGAGAGTAATAATGAATCATAAAAATACACCCATAATGGCGTTGCTTTTTATCATGTTGGCTACTTTGGGTTTAGGTTGTCAATCCACTAAAAAGATAACAGGCGGGGTCAATATCGCTCAGGAACAACTAATAGGCACCGGAGCCACCGAACTTCCGGGAATGATTTACATCAAGGATTTTCAGCTGGATAGTGAAAACTATCAGGGTAATCAGGGTGTTTTAAATCGGCGGCCCTTAGGCTCGCGATTGCTTAATCGGGGTAATCGAAATGATGCCGGTGAAAAATCCGCGACTATTGTTAACAGCCTGTCGGAGGCTTTGATCAGTGAATTTAATGATAAAAATTTACCCGCGCAGCGTCTGGGTTCCTTTGATAATAGTCTCCCCAATAATGGTTGGTTGGTGAGCGGGATGTTTACCGAAGTTGACGAGGGTAATCGTCTTAAGCGAGCGGTGATTGGTTTTGGTCAAGGCAGTACCCAGATGACAGTACAGATTGGTGTGAGTGATTTAGCCAGTAAAAATCCTCAAGCGCCGTTTATCATTTTTGGCACCATTAAAGACCCGAGTAAACTCCCCGGTGCTGTGGTTACCATGAACCCTTATGTTGCAGCGGCAAAATTTGTGATGGAAAAAAACGCTTCCAGCAAAGACATTAAAAATACGGCCAAACAGATTGTCGCTGAAATTTTGAAATATAAAGAAAAATTTAGTGAGCAAAGAAACGCGGTAAAGACTAATCCGTAAGAAGGCAATGGATTTTGGCGGTCGCCTTTACTCATTCTGAGAACTTAAAAAAATCATGACAGGAAAAATAAAATGCAACTTACTTTATCATTACCTGACGAGCTGGCGATAGCTATTAATCAAATTGCCAATTCGGAAAAATTTATCTGTGACGCATTGCAAGCGGCTATACAAAAAGAACAGTTAAATAATCCGCCTAAATCAAAATGGCGCTCTATAGTTGAGCGGATTGAATTGAGGGATTTTGATTTAGGCGACTACACGGAAAATTTTAATAGTGATAGGGAATCGTTTAGGGAATCGTTTAATTTTGGTAATAAAACAGAATGAATTATTTGCTTGACTCTAACACGGTGTCGGATTTGTATAATCCGTCAAGCGTTAATCACATAAAAGTAGTCAATAATTTACTCAACTTAAAAAGTGAACGGGTATTTATTTCAATTTTAACAGTGTATGAATTTGAATACGGTTTTGCTAATGCGCCTGTTGAAAAAAAGGAGCGCATAAAAGCAACTATTTTACAAATCCAAAAGGATTTTCCTTTATTGCCGCTTTCGACAAACGCTGCTGAAATTTTTGGTGAGTTGAAATGTCGCTACAAAATGGCGACACATATTAACCAAGAGAATCTTAAAAAACATACCATTGATTTTATTATTGCCTCAATTGCATTAAGTCATAACTTAACTGTAATCAGTGCAGATAAAATTTACCGTGACATTGTGTTGTTACAGCCTGATTTTGCAATGGAAAACTGGGCTGTATGACAAATGTATCCGATGCAAAGTGTTTTTTGACTTTGCTCACTTCTCCCGCATAAATAAATACCCATGCCTAAACAACACTATATTTTACTAGACAGGGATGGAGTGATTAATCACGACTCCGATACCTTTATTAAATCCCCTGATGAGTGGATACCCATTGACGGGAGCCTTGAGGCGATTGCGTTGCTTAACGCGCAGGGCTATCAAGTGATTGTCGTCACCAATCAATCAGGGCTTGCGCGAGGCTTGCTTGATGAACTGATGCTGGAACAAATTCACGCTAAAATGCACCGGTTAGTCAGCGAAAAAGGCGGTGAAATTACTGCCATTTATTATTGTCCGCACGGCGCGGACAGCATTTGTGATTGCCGAAAACCCAAGGCGGGTTTACTTAAAGCCTTTGCCGCTGATTTTAATGCCGACTTAACAACCATTGCCGTGATTGGCGATTCCTTGCGTGATTTACAAGCGGCAGAGGCCGTAAGCGCACAGCCAATACTGGTTAAAACCGGTAAAGGCCAAAAAACTTTAATTGATAATCCCGACCTCAACATTCCTACTTTTGACAATTTATATGACGCAGCAAAATACATCACCTCAAGACACCCGGCATAAAAACTATATAGGTTCTACCCTTTTATTTATAGGTATTTTTTTTACCGCTACTATAGTGGGTATCTTGCTTATTTTAGGTATGCTGACAACCTTTAAAATTCGTTGGCAGATAGGTCATGCTTGGTGCGCCATTATCGGCTGGATGACGAAAGTTTTTTGCGGTCTCACATATCAAGTAGAAGGGTTGGAGCACATCAATCCACAACAGCCGGCTATTTTATTAAGTAACCATCAATCGGCATGGGAAACGCTGGCCTTACGGTATATTCTGCCCCCGCATTCCGTTGTTATAAAGAAGGAATTGCTCTATTTACCTATTTGGGGTTGGTCATTGCTAACCTTGAAATCAATCGTTGTAAACCGAAAAAATCAGCGTGCGGCTCTACGTGAGTTGCTTGAAAAAGGTACAAAATATCTAAATGAAGGTTTATTTGTACTGATTTTTCCTGAAGGGACGCGTGCGGGTGCCAGAGATGTATTGAAGTTTAATATCGGTGGAGCCATGTTGGCTTGTAAATCAGGTTATCCTGTTATTCCTGTTGTTCATAATGCCGGTGATTATTGGCCTCGCTATAGTTTTTTTAAATATCCCGGTGTGATAAAGTTAAAAATTGGCCCCGTTATTGAAAGTAAAGGTCGCAAAGCAACTGATGTTAATGCAGAAGCGGAGGCTTGGATAAGACAGGCCATGAAGGAGATGGATTAAGACAGGATATTAAGCTTTTATCTTAAATATATCGGTAAGTCCGTATAATGCGGCAAATAACGTAAGTATTCACCTCCCCCTTTGAAAAAGGGGGATTGAGGGGGATTTATCTAATAAAATCTCCCCTAACCCCTCTTTTTCAAAGAGGGGGACTGAATAGTTACCAAATAACACTACACTCAATAATGG
>Ga0194056_10000020_pt1 | contig 60396 bp, 55 predicted proteins | sample SepL4413m_MetaG_FD_155458 | JGI IMG/M metagenome (GOLD analysis project Ga0194056, IMG submission 155458) | Anoxic zone freshwater microbial communities from boreal shield lake in IISD Experimental Lakes Area, Ontario, Canada - Sep2016-L442-13m | ecosystem: Environmental > Aquatic > Freshwater... | reverse complement strand
ACGGCAACCGCCGGCGCAGGGCTTTCCTCGCTCGACCTGACTACTGCCGGTGGTGCGCAGGCTGCACTGGCGACGCTGGACGGTGCCATCAACTCCATCAACACTAGCCGTGGGTCGCTGGGCGCTTATCAAAACCGTTTTGAATCAACGATTGCCAATTTGCAAACCACGACTGAAAATCTGACCGCCTCGCGCGGCCGGATCACTGACGCCGATTTTGCCAAGGAAACGTCGAATCTGTCACGGGCGCAAGTCTTGCAGCAAGCGGGTACAGCGATGTTGGCGCAGGCCAATCAATCATCACAAGGTGTTTTGAGTCTTCTGAGATAAATGTGGAGCAGGAAACGCCCGGCGGCAACGCCGGGTCTCTGTTTTTCCTGTTATAAGTAAATAGGCGGTCAAAATGGATATTAATACCAGTACGTTACAACAGCCCTCGGCTGTCATTACGCCTTTGAAGCTAGTGAATACCAAGCAATCAGTTGATTCACCGATTAACAAAGCGGGCGATGCAGCCAAGAAAGCATCGGTACCCATAGAGTCCGTTAATCCTGCTGTAGTAACTAAAACAAAAGATAAAAAAAATTCGGATGACTTGCAGCAAGCGGTTAGCAAGTTAAACGATTTTGTACAAACGACACAAAGTAATTTGCAGTTTAATATTGATAAAGACAGCGGCGTTATGGTTGTTAAGGTTATTGACACTAAAAGCGCAAAGGTTATCCGGCAAATACCCACTGAAGAAGCGCTTAAGATGGCTCGCAGCCTCGTTGAACACGATGATGAGGCGACCTTTAATATTTTTAGTTCAAGGGCTTGATGATGGGTGATTTGTGTAGGGGCGAATTGATTCGCCCTGTTACCGTCAATTGGCGAATCAATTCGCCGCTACAGCATTTACAATCAATTAAAGGAGACCGGCAATGACTGCAATTACCTCGGGCGGATTAGGTTCAGGCCTGGATATACAAGCCCTGGTAACGAAACTGGTTACCTCGGAAGGACAACCACAGGCTTTGCGGCTAACGACTCAAGAGGCCAGGTTACAAGCTAATGTGTCAGCTTTGGGATCGCTTAAAGGTGCTTTATCGGCTTTTCAGTCTAGTGTGCAGGGTTTGAAAGAGGCCTCTGCGTTTAAGGTTTACTCAGCTACTTCCAGCAATACTGATTTATTTACGGTGGCTGCGGATAGTTCTGCAGTGGCAGGTAACTTTTCCCTTAAAGTGGAGCAATTGGCGCAGTCGGCAAAAATGCGCTCCGCTGATTTCAGCAGCGATACGGCTGTACTGGGAGCGGGTATGCTAGCTATAAACTTGGGTGCAAGCAGTTTTACTATTACCACTGATGCCACAACAACGCTTGCCGGTGTTCGTGACGCCATCAATAAAGCCTCTGATAATCCTGGCATTAAAGCGACTATCGTCAAGGTTGATAGCGGCTCTCAATTGGTGCTGACTTCGGATAAAGTAGGTGCCGCAAATACTATCAGTATTGCCGCAACCGATACGGATGCAGGGGATGGTAACGATTTAACCCGCCTTGCAACCGCCAATCTGACTTCCATGCAGAGTGCTTCCGATGCCATTATTTGGGTCGATGAGCAAAAAGTCACCAAGGATAGCAACAGTTTTTCTGATGTTATTTCCGGGGTCACTCTTACTTTGAAAAAAGCCGATCCGCTCACGACAGGAAGTTTGAATATTACCTTGGATAAAGATACCGCGAAGACCAAAGTAAATGATTTTATTAAAGCTTACAACTCGCTCGCCAGCACCATGAGCAGCTTGTCCAGTTATGATTCGACAACCCAGCAGGCGGCGCAATTATTTGGCGATGCAACCTTACGGAGTGTGCAAAATCAGATCCGTCAGGCTATGACAAATCCGGTGGAAGGCGCAACGGGATTCCCAACCTTGGCGGAAATCGGTATTAAAACCAGTAAAAGCGGTGCACTTACGCTTGATTCGACGAAGTTTGACAAGGTTGTCGCTGCAAATCCCGAGGTGGTTTCGCAATTATTTACCTCCGGAAATGGCTTGGCTACACGTTTTGATAATATATTAACCAGTTACCTGTCTTCCGATGGAGCCTTGTCGTCTCGGTTGGACGGCGTTAACAAGCAAATCGTTGGTATTACGGCTCAACAGAATAAACTCGATCTGCGGATGGCCGCATTACAAACCCGTTATCTCAAGCAATTTAATGCCATGGACACTTTGGTGGGGCAGTTACAGGGCACCGGTTCTTATCTGACTCAGATGTTGGATAATTTACCCGGGTTTACTAATAAATCGGGTAATTAAGTTTCGCAAAATAGATTAATTTTATTTCCAGACGCCACCGGTAACTGGAAGATAACAGACAATAAATAAGGACAGTAAAATGAACGCAATAGCCGCTATGAGGCAATATCAACAAGTGAGTGTTCACAGTGGCCTCATGGATGCCTCGCCCCATCGTCTTGTGCAAATGCTGATGGAAGGCGCTCTGGAAAAAATTGCCCTGGCGAAGGGTTATATGATCAATAATGAAATCGCAAACAAAGGCGAAAATATTGGCAAGGCTATCGCTATTGTGGGTGGTTTGCAAGGTTCTTTAAATCATGATTCAGGGGGCGAAATTTCAGCCAATTTGAATAGTCTTTATGACTATATGTCCACTCGCCTGGTTATTGGTAATTTGCGCAATGACGCCAGTATTTTGGATGAGGTTACCGGTTTAATGGTGGATATTAAAATGGGCTGGGATGGGATGCCGGATACGTTTAAACATTAGTTTTTTGGGTGATGGGCAGTGTACTCCAAAAGAATCTGCTCATCTGATTGGGTAATAATGGTTGAAAGTAGTGTTTTTTTATGCTTAACCATCACATCCACACAAAAACTAATTTATTGTTTTTTTCACAGCAAATTTGTGACCTTTCAAAAAATAAGCCGCAAGCTTATGTTTTTATTATCAAAATATATTAGTTAATAACTAAATATAACAATTAATGCCAGTCATTTCATAAAAAAACGCTTAAATCTATTACAAAAATAGATTTCACAGTAAATTTATGGCCTTTCAGAGCAAATTTGTGGCTTTTCACAGCAAATTTGTGACCTTTCGATTTATAGGTCTATGATTTATCAAATAAATTCGACACTGTAAACATATAAAACAACTACAAACTACGCGCGTAGTAGTTTGCTTTTTTGAGATTGAAAACCAAAAAACAAGCTGATTAGAGCTTGTTCAAGTTTTTAATTTTTGATTTTTGATTACGGGAGAATTCAGCGGTAACAAGCATTAGGCGTAGGCCGGAATAAGACCACCCAAGCGTAGCGCGTGGTGGCGTTTCCGGCACACTGGTTAATCATGCCGGAAACGCTTGTTCTCGCTTACGCTTGAAAAGCCTTATTCCGGCCTACCTCTGAGTTATTTATTGCGAGTTACCTTAGCAAAAAATGAAGGCTGCCCCTTGTGGATAACTCTCACTGCTCTTTTCTTTGTTTTAATCTTGTTTTATTCTTGTTTTAAGGGTCTAAAAAAATATATAAATCAATAAATTAAAACGGCAAAAGGGAGTAAATGATAATTCAAGGGAGCAATTGATAATTCAGGGGAGCAATTGATAGGGTTTGGGGGAGTAAATGATAATTCAGTTGGAAAGATATGTCTTTCATTTTCCAACTATCAGTATATACTACACCCTGAAATTAGGTGACCGGGATGAAAAGTAAAGATGACAAGTAAATTAGTTGTTACGAAAGATAATCAGCTTATTCAAGCTGGATATACGTTATCAATTTCCGAACAACGTGTTATTTTGTTATGCATTGCTAAAATAGATTCGCGACAAAAAATTCAGGATAATCATGAGTTTACAATATCCGTTGATGATTTATGTAACGAAATTGGTGTTGCAAAAGAAAATGCTTACCGAGACTTGAGAAATGCAGTTAATAGTTTATACAGAAGAACTATTCAGCTTGATCCCAATGAGTCCGATACTGAAATGCGCTGGTTGTATAAAAAAGCATTTTTCAATTCAGAAGGTATTGTAACTTTAAGTTTTTCACCGACCTTATTACCTTATATTTCTGAGTTAAAAGAACGGTTTACCACGTACAAATTAAAAGATGTCGCTAAGTTTAAAAGTTCATACAGCCTTAGATTTTATGAAATATTGATTCGATGGAAATGCAGGAATGAGCTTAAAGTAGATGTAGTGTGGCTTAGAAATATACTTCAATTGGGCGACAAATATGCGAGAGTTAGTGACATTAAAAAATATGTTGTTATTCCAGCCATAAAAGATATTAATGCTTTTAGCAATATGGAAGTTGATTTTGAACAGGTAAAAAAAGGTAAGGAAATTACACACTTTATTTTCAAATATAAAGTTGGGGGAGTAATTGATAATACAGCGATAACAAGGTCTTATGTTGAAAAACATGCAAGAATAGGTGAGTCGTGGGAAGATGCAACCAAGCGATTGACTGCTGAGATGAAGAATAATACTTCGGACACGCGTAGGCCGGAATAAGACCACCTAAGCGTAGCGCGTGGTGGCGTTTCCGGCACACTCGTTAATCATGCCGGAAACGCTCAACTCGCTTACGCTTGAAAAGCCTTATTCCGGCCTCTATTGGCCGTTATGTTGCTGGTTATTTAGTCTCCGTAAAGTCAAGGTAAGAAAACTTGGCTACCCACTAAGCCGGGACAAGAAATTTTAGTTAACGCCGTCATACCGGCAAGGATGCCGGTATCCAGTGCCATGGATGGTAACTTTCCGATAACGTTGCCGCATGATTTAGGGTCTATGCCAAACTACAGCTTCACATCCCCTTCGGCTGCGCTCAGGGCAGGCGTGTGACTGGATTCCGGCATCCCTGCCAGAATGACGGACTTTTTGGCAATAGCGAATCATTTTGTTGCTCAGTGTCCCGGTTTAGTTGGTAGCCTAAGGGTTAATTAACCCACGGCGAAACGGTTCTAATTGCAAGTCATTGATAATTTATTAGATCAATCGGGATGTTAATATATAACATGTTGAATTTTAATGATATTTTTATATCAAACAGCTAAATGACTGGATGTCGATGCAACTTTATGTTTTTTAAGGTAAAGAAACATAGAACCGATTGGCCGTGTTAATTAACCCCATAAGCTTGCATTTGCTTACGGTACATAAAATCATCATATTCTTTCTGGCTGGGGAATCCTTGACGTTCCCATATTTCCATCACTTTTTTCTTTACGGGCACTTCCTGCTGTTCCAGTTCCCAGTCATGCCCCCAGTCATCTTTTAAAGCATTGTTCAAAAATCCCGCATACGATTTATCGGCTTTGGCATTGCTGTACAAGATATTGCGTTTAACGTAATCAAAGCCATGCTTCTTTTCAAAAGCTTCTAAAGCCGCCTGTACGGTTTTTTTGGCTTTGTGCTGCTCAGGCACTAATAACAATAATTCATTGAATAAAGGTGTTACGTTAGTCGTTAGCAACAGCAAATCAGGCACTGCATTAACTAATGTTTTCTCTGAGCTGGATTCAATAAGTTTCTTGGTAAAAATGCGAAAGCGAATTGCACCAATACTACGACCATACTTGATTTCATCAAACTCAAAGTAAAGATCTGCTTTAGCTTTAAGTTCTTTTTGAACTGGCTCTAAAATACAAGCCTTAAAATGTGCATATAGCTTGTACTGGTCTTTTCCGATGCCCAAAGTATCACGAAGTTCCTGTAATTCAATCTCACGTTCTTTGAACTTTTCATACTGCTTCAACAACATATAAATCCGCATCGTGTACTGACTTTTAAAGCCCAATAACATTTCCAACTTACAAGAAGTAAATTTTCCTTTTAATTGCAATAGAGAGGGTTTAAGTTTAGGGTCAAAACAAAGCTCAACGTATCCCTCCCCATCAATATAATCAGCTGATGAAACCCAACCTGTTTGCAATAATCGTCCAGGTTCCTGAATCTCCAAAACTCGACCCAACAAAGACTTGGTGATTTTTTTGCATTCATGGTAGGCCGAGCCCTTGGCTATACCCAAAAAGTCAGCTAATTCACCAATTCTTATGCGATAGGGTTTAAAATCCTCATCATCCGGCTGGATTTTTGCAATCATAGCTAAAATCAAACGCTGCTCACCTAAATTCAAGTTGTAACGTGCTTCCAGCAACTGATTTGACTGAGTCACAATCAATGAGGATGGTAATGTTTTTTTTATTTTAGTCATAAATAATAGTTCACCACAAATTCCTGATAGTTTGAAAATTAAGTAATTGTTTATTATGGCTTTTATTAAATTTTAATTAAAATAAACTGCTTTCAAAAAAGCCAGTTTATTATTATTTACCAAGTACATCGTATCGGTAAAACAATAACTTAAGAAGACATTACCACAAATTCCTGATAGCTTACCACAAATTCCTGATAGTTCACCACAAATTCCTGATAGTTCACCACAAATTCCTGATAGTTCACCACAAATTCCTGATAGTTCACCACAAATTCCTGATAGTTCACCACAAATTCCTGATAGTTCACCACAAATTCCTGATAGTTGGCTCTATAAAACCATGATTTATAAAGTGAAAAACGATCAGAAAACATATAAAACAATTAAAACATAAAAAACAACTACAACCGCACGCGTGCGAAAATAAAACCTTGATGCAGTTGTTGGTTGTTTTTTTATATAGACATTTTTACTTTGCAGCCAATTGAATGTTTTAAGGCTTAGACCTGCGCATATAGGCGTCTACTTTTCTCTGGCAGATGGCTATAAAACTATATCATGTCTCTATTATCCTCGTTCCCAAGCTCCAGCTTCCCGTCTTGTAAAGCGGCGGTGCCAAAACGTTTGGGACGATATCCGTGTCTTCTAGGGGCAATCCCTTGCGGTTGCTCTGGCTAATATCGTGGCATTAAAGGGCAGGCGTAAAGCCTGCTCCCTACGAACGGCTTAACCCCAAACTGTCCCGTCTTGGTTGGTAGCCGAAAAGGCTTTATTTGCCGTCATCTGTGGATTATTATAGAATTTACGTTTATTAAATTGGGTGGTAGCTGAAATAGTAATGGATATACCAAAAGAACTGCTACAGAATAAAATTCTGATTGTCGATGATGTCTTATCTATGCGTAGTCTGACCAAGGCTATTTTGCGAGAGGCTGGTTTTACTTACGTTTTTGATGCACCCGATGGACAGGAGGCGTTAAAATTGATGCGAAAAGTCAAGGTTAATATAGTGGTTTGTGACTGGAACATGCCGGTGATGAGTGGACTGGAATTTTTTAAAGCGGTACAAGAAGAGCCGAAATTAGCAGGAACGCCTTTCATTATGCTAACGTCTTCATCAGAAATCAATAAGGTTAAAGAAGCGATTGATGCCGGCATAAAAGCTTACATTATAAAACCTTATAAACCCGCTGATTTGCTAAAAAAAATCAGTGGCATGTTGACTTAACGGGTAGAGTAACTCGCAATAAATAACACCTGCCAAGTTTCATAATACTACTGTTTAGCTAAGGAGCATGCATGAAATAACTTGACCGTTTATATTCCCTCACCCCAGCCCTCTCCCAGAGGGAGAGGGAGAGGGAGCAAGATGCCTAAGTTATTTCATGCGCATTCCTAAGTAGGGTGCGCATCGCGCACCACAACCATGCCAGAGTAGAAATCCAATAGACAACCGGTATAAAAAATAAATTTTTGTGCAAATAAAATCGTTTAGTGGATGCGCTTTTAGGTGCGCGGTGCGTACCCTACCACTGCTTAGTAGTCGCTCTAATTTTGTCCCGCTTTAATTTGACAGCCAAATAAAAAATGAATACAACTGACGTTCTAAATATTTCGGAGCATCTTAAAGACAATCTGTTTTTAAATCAGTTTTGTGAGCATTTTATTAAAGGAGAACTTAAAATCCCTTGTTTTCCTGATGTTGCATTAAAGTTACGTAAGGCTTTCCAGCAGGATTGTGAGATTACCGATATCGTCAAAATTGTTAATATGGATCCGGTTATTTCTGCCAAATTGATTCAGTTTGTCAACAGTCCGCTTTACAGGGCGCAAAATCCGATCAGCAATTGCTTTAATGCCATTAATCGGTTGGGACGGAAAACCACCTGCAATATGGTGATTGCTTTCAGTATGAAAAACCTGATCAAGAGTAAAAATCCTTTAATAAAAAAGCTGATACATTATAACTGGTTACAAAGTATTATGGTTTCCAGTATTAGCTATACTTTGGCCCGACTGCTTAAAAAAACAGATCCTGATGATGCGCTATTGGCAGGACTTTTACATAATATCGGCGCGTTACCCCTTTTGGCTTTTGCTGACAACCTGCCGGAAGGCGCTTATCAAACGGCTGATGTTGATCTTTTCCTAAATGAAATACACGGAAAAATCGGATCTATTAGCGGGCAGGTAGGCTCTATTATTTTGGAAAAATGGGATTTTCCGGATAATTTAAAACTCATTCCCTTACAGTCCATCAACTGGTTTACCAATACCTCTGAAGCGTTTACCTTGAATGACATCGTATTGTTGGCAAAATACCATCATTTTCTCGCTGCTCCCGGTCATATCAACTGGTTTACTAATACGTCTGAAGCATCTACCCTGAATGATACCGGATTGTTGGCAAAAAACCCGCATTTTGTCGCTTCTCCCGGCCATATTGAGCTACCCCTTATAACTACCATGCCTGCCTTTCAAAAGTTGCATAATCAGCCGTTAACGTCGGAAATGTCTCTACAGATATTGTATGACGCAAAACAACAAATTGCAGAAACAATGAGTTTTTTTTCGTCGTAAAAAAAGACATAAACAATCAGTTTAATCGGGTAAATCGCGGATATATAAATGTCTGCTGCTTCATTTTTTTTGAGGCGGCGACGTGTTGCCGACGGTTAAAAGAAGGTTAATATAAAGGTTAAAAGGATAAGGGCAAAAAAAACACTGTTTTTTTAATATTATTCATGGACTTATAAATTTAACCCGCGACCTATTCCTCCATGGTAAGCCAAAAAATGCCCTAAAAAACACAAAAAAATACCAACCCGCGACCTATTCCTCCATGGGGTGCGACCTATTCCTCCCTATTTTTTCGAGACCCGCGACCTATTCCTCCCTACTTTTTCGATCTCCGCGACCTATTCCTCCCTATCGGACTTCTAAAAACAGCCTCTTTTTGCCTCTAAAATACCCCCGCGACCTATTCCTCCATATACTCGCGACCTATTCCTCCCTATTTTTCGCCAAACCCGCGACCTATTCCTCTCTATAGCTACCTATTTTTCGACATGTTTTCGAGTAAACTTTTTGTATTCACACAGCGCTTGTTGGAGGCTTTTACTTCCATTGAAAATTTTATGGTCGGAAATATGGTGTAAACAATATCCTCAACTTTTCCCTGTGAACCAATAACTCTATTCTCATTAAAAGATAGCAATATTTCATCATTCGTTAATTCCGTGAAAGCTTTTTTTAAGGCATCCATGGCGTCACGGTTTCGACCATAGGCCTCCAGTAAGCCACTATCCCGCTTAACGGTACTGAAGCGAACTTCAAATTCTTTGCCTAATTCCGCGCAGGTGAACTTAATCACCAGGTATTTATGCAGCCAACGGGCAATCTGGGTTGAATGGCCCATCATCTGCGCATAGTTGTACTGGCGATAATCAATTTCATTGATTGCTTGTGTAATCAGAGGGTGAAATTCGACGTACCACTTCGCTTTATTGTCTTCTATGAGATCGCTTCTTGACACAGAGGATAGCTGTCGAAAATAAGAGCTGATACCAAAAGCCTTGTTTTTTTTGTTTTCAGTCTTGATTTCAATAATGCTGCGAGCCAAGATTTGCAGGCTCAGGACAATTTCTTTGTGAGAACGTGTATGCCCGCGCTTTTTCAGTTCTTCACGCAATTGATAAATGGTGAAGGTTACCCCGCTTCTGTGACGTTTTTCATCAAAAAATCCTTGATTCTGGAGGCTGGCTATTTTTCGAAGCGCATCTTCAATCAACTCTTCATTTGCGCTAGGGTAATATTCAACAACGTTTTCATTGTCATCAAAGATTCGCGCGGGCTGAATCTGAACAACAAAATTTTGCCCCAAATATTGGCAGGGGATATTTAATAAGGATGGCAGGGTTTCTGCCTTGCGCATTTTATGAGCGGCTTGCCGAGACATTGAGTAGCGGGGGAGGCAATCCCACAAAGGGATGGCATTGGACATTTTTTCCCGTTGCTCTGCGTTGTTGTATAAAAATTCCTGGAACAGCTCTATTTGCGGACAATTAAAACTTTCCGAAATTGGCGGTTCGAAGGCTTCACTGGATTTTTTTATTTGATGGGCCATAATTGCTGCATCTGAAGGTTTTTCATGGCTAATAATGATATTATGCAAAAATTATTTCAAGCGGTTTATTGGTAATATTTATTTTTTTTAAGTCACCCGAGAAAATCGGTTTTTCCTGGGGGTAATAAATTTTTGTGGGGTTTTCAGAATGGCAGACAAGGCACAAAATGTCCAACAGTTACTATCGATTAGTCTGACCATGCTGGAAAAAGCGAGGGTGGAATCTTGGGATGAGGTGTTTGTTTTGGAAGCGGAACGCGCCGAGTTGATCAAGCTGTTTTTTTTGGAGCCGGTTCAGCAAGACGAGACGGAAGCGGTTGCCGCAGGGATTCAATCGTTGCTGGCGATAGATCGCGATATTATGGCGTTGGGATCGCTGAAAAAGCTTGATCTTGGGCAAACTTTGCAACAGCTGGATCAGGGGAAAAAGGCGGTCAAGGCTTACACCTCGTAAACGGTGATAGCCGGTGTTAAAGGTAGTTAAACAAGGATAATTTTTTTACTTGGGCAAAAGCCTGCTGTGATGCCTGCAATGCTAAGGTTTGCTGACTAAATCGGCTGATGGCCTCTGCATAGTCAAGATCTTCTGTTGCTGATAATACGGTTTTTGTATTGAGAATATAGTCTGTGTTAAAACCCTCCTGGCTATCTAACGCATTTAATCTTGCGCCAACTGATGATTGCGCGTTCAGAATTTTACCCAATGCTGAAGATACATCGCCCAGAGAAGCCTGCTTTGGGGTGTTAGTTCTCAGATCTTTAGCAAATTGGTCAATCGCTTCAAAAATATTAGCTATGGAGCCAGGCGGTGGCACTGCTGTTACAGGACTCGTCGTAGGCGTAGGCGCTCCGAAAACATTTATACCAGGATCCCCGTCAGTAATTTTCCGGGTTTCCCCTATTTGGATAGAACGTTGATTGTTATCCCCCGCATAACGGTAAGTACCCACATAAATTATAGGCTCTGCTGTCGCCGCAGCTACCCCGGTACTTGCCTGGGTCAGTGTGCCGGTGAATTGCGCTGCGATATTACGCCCGTCGGCCGCTTCCAGCCTGACGCCGCCGCTACCCGGCGGATCAGTGTCTATCATCGCGGTTACGCCCGGCACATTTGCATCATTAATCGCTTTAATCACTGAGTCGCGGTCAGCCGTCGAGTTAGCCGTTGTCGTGATGTTACCTGTCGCCACACCGTTAATGATGATTGTTCCTGTAGGTGCTAGTGATAGCACCACTGCCATGACTGAACCAGCAACGATGTTGCTTTTACTGAAGGGTTGAGTCGTGCTTTTAAATCCGGAAAACAGATACTCGCCATTGGCATTTTGGGTATTGGCATAGCCGACTAATTGCTTGTTAAGCTCTTCCATTTCGGTCGCGATAGTCGCCCGGTCGCTTTGATTATAAGTAGCGTTTAAGCCTTGTACGCCTAACTCTTCAATTCTGTTTAATATGTCGACTGAACTTTGTAATACGCCGTCTTCCAGCGTAAGCCGTTGTCTGGCAGCATCGTTATTGCTTTGGTATTGTTCGGTCTGCTTTATGCTTTGATTGAGATCAATAATGCGCGAGGCAGCGGCGGGATCATCTGAAGGTGTTAGAATCTTTTTGCCGGCATTCATTTGCAGCTGTGTTTGATTCAACCTTGATTGCTGATTAAGCATTGAATTAACCGATGTTTGTTGAGCCCATGACGTTGAAATTCGCATAAATATCCTACCTGACCGCACCCATTAAGGTATCGAATAAAGAACTTGCAATAGCAATTACCTTGGCCGCCGCCTGATAGGACTGTTGAAATTTGATCAGGTTGGCCGCTTCTTCATCCAGATTAACGCCCGCCAGGTTTTCCTGTGTCTGTTTTGCCTGGTTGAGTAATGCTTCTTGAGCCGAGTTGCTAATTTTTGCCGAATGCGTTGCCGAGCCAACCTTTGCTACCAGCTGGCCATAAGCGCCATTAAAAGTGGCTTTGCCACCGAGTAACCCCGGTGTTTTTTCAAGATTGGCTAAACCTAAAGCTACTGTATTATCGCCCGCTATTGCCGTAGGCGGCACCACCGGCGGCCCTAAAGACCCCGGAATATTTGAACCGGCGGCAGCAATTTTCACGGGATCCGTAATCAACGTTGTCATATTTTTGGCGGCATTAAAGGTCGGCCTGATTATAAAGCTTGATGTCCCAGTTGGGAGGGATCCTTGTGTGATGGTCATGCCCTCGACACTGGCCGGAGTTCCTGGAAAGGTTGGCGGTAAAGTAATAAGGGTATTATCGCTCAACCGTGTTAATGAATAGGCTGAGCCACTATAATCCAACCGGTAATCACTGGGTTTTAAATCGCCAGTCTTAGCTGGATCATAAGCCGCTGTAATACTGCCCGTACTGCCAGGTGCGGCAATCACAGATACAGGCACAACTCCCAAACCAAACATGTCTGTTCCTTGAACCCCGTTTAAATCGAATGCTTTCCCTGGCGCTGCGTGCAACTTATTAAATTCAACAGCAAATCCAGCCGCCACCAAGCCCAACTGTTGCTGAGCAGGATCCAATACTTCATCGCGAAATTTAAGCGCTCCGGACAGTTCGCCCCCGCTAATTTGTTTGCTGATATCCTGCCCGTCTATAAGAATATTTTGACGGGAAGAATCAGTCTTTGATGCTTCCAAAGACAAGTTGGCAGCTTTGACGCCCGATACCAGAGATTGCCCCTGACCAATAAACACACTGACAGACCCATCCTGCTGCTGAATGGTAGAAACGCTTATTTTTTCTGCAAGTTTGTTCACTAGCGCATCGCGCTGATCCAGCAGATCATTAGGCAATTGCCCGTCGGAGGTGCGGCTTGAACCGGTAACTATTTGACCGTTCAGGGTAGCAATGGTCTTGGCATACGAGTTGATATCATCAACGCTTGTCTGCATTTGGTTGTTGGTCTGCTTGCGCAAAGCCTCAAACTGGGAAGACAGCCCGTTAAATTGCTGCGTTAAAGATCCCGCAGTTGATGTCATGACTTCCCTGGCGGGTATTGACGTAGGGTCATTAGCAACCCCGTTGACGGCATTAAAGAATGATTTTAACGCCGGTGACAAGCCGGTCGCTTCATTGGCGGTAATGTTGTCCACTTGGGACGCCAGGGTCGAAAGGGTGTCGGTTTCTGAAAATGCAGAGGTGCTGGACGTCAGTTGATTGGTAATAAACTGATCATAACTGCGGGAAACCGAGGCAACGTTTACCCCTTGGCCGATATATCCGTCACCGGTAAATTGGGCAGGGTTGGTGGAAAATTCTACGCGCTGACGGCTATAGCCGACGGTATTGACATTGGCAATATTATGACCGGTGGTATCCAGTGAGCGTTGCGAGGCCATAAGCCCCGACAGGGCTGTTGTTAAAATTCCTGACATACTGGCGTCCTTTTCTGAGGGTTAGATGCCGACTGGCAACCCGGATTTATTTTGATCATTACTGCATGGCGACAACGGTTTCAGACATAAATGCGTTCATCGTATTGCCGTTGGAAATGCGCATGACTTTGTTGGCGTAGCTGGGATCTGTTGCATAACCGGCTTGTTGCAATTCCTGCAAATAGCGATTCCCGTTGCCCACCTGTTTTAACGCATCGCCATAGCGTGGATTACTTTTTATAAAGGCGACATAATCCTTAAAACTTTCCTCAAATGAGGGGTATGATCTAAAGCCTGCTTTTACTTTTTTAGTGACGCCGTGCTCAAATTCCAGCGTAGACGTCTGAGCCTGTTTTCCCTGCCAGGCTTTATCGGCTTTGATATTAAACAAATTGAACGTGTTGCTGCCATCGTTGTTTTTTCTTACCGAACGTCCCCAACCCGTCTCCAACGCAGCCTGCGCCAAAAGAACCTTAGGTTCTATGCCTAATTCTTTGGCGGCCTGTTCAGCGTAGGGTTGCAACTGCCGGACAAAATCTGCTGCTGATTGTATCGGCAGGTCGTGATCATTCTTTAACGGTATTTCAGTTTTCGCCGCAAGCGGGCTGCTATCATGGATATAAGCGTTGACAATAATCCGGCTATCGGCGTTATCGGTATCAACCTGATTGCCCGCCTGTTTACCAGCGGCATGAGGCGTGTGCGACAGGGTTTTTGAGCTACCGGCCGACCGGTTTAGATAATTTTCGATCGCCAGCTTTTCAGCAGCGGGCTGATCACTATCCGGCTCCTTATGACTGAGTTGCTTAACGATTAAATCCGCAAGACCGACGCCCGGGTTACCTGATAAATGCATCGCTAACTGCTGGTCATACATCTCGGTATAAAATTTACTCTGGTCGCTATCCATAATACCATCCGCCAGTTTTGAGTCGCGCATGCCTTTAAGCACACTATTTACAAAAATGGCTTCAAATTGTTTGGCTGTTTCTTTCAACGCTTTTGGCGAATCTTGTCTGGCCTGATTTTTCAGGTTGGCCAAGCCATTAAAGTCGGTATAAACATCGGTATTTTGTACATTTAACATAGCCGCCCCCCGGACTAGATCACAATTAACTCGGCACGCAAGGCACCCGCTGATTTAAGCGCTTCAAGAATAGCCACCAAATCACTGGGTGAAGCCCCTACATTATTGACCGCCCGGACAATTTCATCCAGAGAGACCCCGGGGCTGAACAAAAACATGTGGTTCTTGCTTTCGGCAACCTGTACATCAGATTGCGGAGTAACCACCGTTTTGCCGTTGGAAAAGGGACCTGGTTGACTGACTTGCTTATTTTCACTGATAGTCACTGTCAAGCCGCCATGAGATACCGCCGCAGGCTGAACCCTGACGGTACTGTTGATAACCACTGTGCCGGTACGCGAGTTGACAATAACACGCGCGGGCGCGTCATCAAGGGCAACGGTAATATTTTCGACCACGGCAGCAAAGGATACTTTTTGTCCGGCGTCCCGTGGCGCATTAACGCTTACCGAGGTGGCGTCGATCGGCTTTGCCGTATTGGCGCCCAACAGGTTGTTAATCGACTCTGCCATACGATTGGCGGTAGTAAAATCAGAGGTGTGCAGATTAAAAATCAACGCATTGCCTTCAGCAAAAGGCGTGCTGACCGTGCGCTCAACGGTTGCGCCGTTAGGAATGCGGCCAACGCTGGGATTATTCATGGTAATATTTGAGCCATCCTGACCTGAGACGCTCAAGCCGTTGACAATCAGGCTACCTTGAGCAACGGCATAAACCTGTCCATCGGCACCTTTCAGCGGACTCATTAATAAGGTTCCGCCCCGCAGACTTTTTGCATCGCCAATAGAAGAAACGGTGACATCAATGGTCTGACCCGGCTTGGAAAAGGCCGGTAGTTCTGCCTCAAGAGCGACGGCCGCGATATTTTTTGCTTTATGATCAATTCCAGGCAGCAATGTCAGCCCGAAACGCCCAAGCATAGTACGCAAGGTTTGCCCGGTAAATCTGGTTTTATCCCCTGACATGTTCAGACCAACCACCAGACCATAGCCTGCCAGTTTATTGCTACGCACCCCTTGAATAGAGGCAATGTCCTTGATCCGTTCGGCATAGACCAGACCGCTGCCGAGCATCATCAGTATCACGACTGCATGGATGCAGACCGTAGAGCAATGCCGGGAGCCATTGCCGAGCAAAAAAATAAAGCGTTTGTATGTTGCGTTCATATCGGTTCCTTAACTCAGAAGGGAAACCACGGACTATAGAGAATCCTTGCCAGCCAGCCCATTTTGCTGGCATCAGCTATGGCTCCTTCACCTATATACATAATCGTTGCATCAGCCACTTTGTCTGAAGAAATGGTGTTATCCGTGGTTATATCCACGGGCCTTACGATGCCTGATAATTTGATGCGTTCATCGCCCTGGTTCAGGGTTACCCGTTTCTCACCGCGTACTCTTAAATTGCCATTGGGCAGTAGCTCAACCACCGTTACCGAAATGTCGCCGATTAAGCTGTTGCTTTGATCAGCCGCGCCTTGTCCGTTAAAATTCCGTTTTGCTATCAGACTGGTTGCCGCATCATTACCTGTTAAAGCAGACAGGGAAAACCCCGCCAAAGTAGGGGCAGCAACACTTGCATCCGTATTTTTTTGAGCACTAAGATCATCCGCTTTTTTTGCCAGGGTGAGCTCGTTGAATTTAATAGTTAAAACATCACCGACGCGCATGGCCTTATTGTCTTCAAACAGGCGCATATCGTAACCGGCTTGATAGATTGATCCGCTATTTTGAACCGGAGGCATTAAGCTTGCCGGTTCCACCGGTGCAAACTCCGGATCTCTGGGTGGCGTGACTGTACAAGCTGTCAGCAGCAAGAGCACCAAGCCTGTGAAACCGGGTTTTTGCATCATCATGTCGTCACCTCGCTAGAGTTGTTGGGTGATAAAGGACAGCATTTGATCTGTTGTTGAAATCGCTTTGGAATTCATCTCATAAGCGCGTTGCGCTTCAATCATGTTAACCAGCTCTTCAACCACATTGACATTGGATGTTTCCAAAGAGCCTTGATTCAAGGAGCCGAATTCTGCTTGACCCGGTATGCCCAATATCGGTGGACCACTGGCTGCAGATTCTATGTAAAGATTGTCGCCTATTGCCTGCAGGCCGGTAGGATTGATAAAGTTGGCGGTCTCAAGTTGCCCTAACTGTTGGGGCGTGGCGCTTCCAGGCAGTAAAGCGGATACCGTGCCGTCGCTGCCGATAGTGACGCTGAGTGCATCTTGCGGTACGGTAATTGCCGGATTTACCGTCATGCCGCTTGAAGTCACCAGTTGACCGATTGAGTCCAGTTTGAATGAACCATCACGGGTATAGTTGATATCGCCATTCGGCGTTAAAATTTGCAGGAATCCACGTCCATTAATAGCCACATCCAGCGAATTACCGGTTTGTTGAATGTTGCCCTGAGTATGAATTTTTTCGGTTGAAACGATCCTGACGCCGGTTCCTAACTGCAACCCTGTCGGTATTTGGGTATTTTGAGTCGCTTGTGCGCCAACCTGACGAATATTCTGATACATAAGATCGTCAAACATGGCCCGGTCTTTTTTGAAACCGGTCGTATTGACGTTCGCCAAATTATTGGCAATAACAGCCATCCGTGTTTGCTGGGCATCCAGACCGGTTTTTGCTACCCATAATGCGCGTTCTGTCATGATAAATTCCTCACTGTCAATTTTTGGTCTTACTATAATCTATAGCATCGTTTATGCCATTTGTATTAATTTGGCGCTTGCGGCCGAGTTTTCGTCGACATTTTTCATTACCTTGGTTTGCAGCTCAAAATTTCTTGCCAATTCAATCATGTCTACCAGGGCGTTAAGCGAATTAACATTACTGCCCTCCAAAACGCCCACCGACAATTTGACATTAGCATCCGCTATCATGGGCTTCCCGTCTTTAGTATGCAGCAGGCCGTCATTAAGCTTTTCCAGATTAGTTAATTGAGGGTTAACCAGTTTAATCCGGTCAATCTCCATCAAGGTGGTCACATTACCTACGCCCAATGGAATAATGCTGATAGTGCCGTCATCCCCTATAGTCAAATTGTCTGCCGGCGGGATGACAATGGGACCGCCCTTCCCCAACACGGACAAACCGGAGCCGGTTTTCAAAAAACCGTCCGGTGTCACACGCAAATCACCGGTACGGCTATACGCTTCTTTGCCATCTTCGCCCTGAACGGCTATAAAACCGTTACCATCAATGGCAACATCCAGGTCACGTCCGGTCGTTTGCATCGCGCCATGAGAAAGATCCGTTCCCGGTCTTTCGGTCATGGCATAAACCCGGGTAGGGTAGCCTGCGCCATACACCGGTTGACTCCGAAACTGTTCAAAATCCGCTTTGAAACCGATTGTTTGTGTATTCGCCAAATTATTGGCGTTGGTGGTTTGCGCCAATAACGTCTGTTTGGCCCCGCTCATTGCAATGTATAGACTTCGATCCATAACGGCTCTCCTACATTAGCGTTAACGGATATTTAGAACGGTATCAATAATGGTATTTTCAGTTGCTATGGTCTTGGCGTTGGCTTGATAGGATTGCTGGGCGGTAATTAGATTGACCAGTTGTGCCGTCAGATCAACATTGGACTGCTCCAGTGCGCCCGATTGAATCCGGCCAAAGTTACCCTCACCGGCATCACCGGGTATAGGCACCCCTGAGTTTGCACTTTGCGCCCAGGTGGTATCGCCTAATTTTGCCAAGCCTTGTGGATTGGCAAACCGGGTCAGCGCCACTTTACCTAATGGATTGGAGCCGCCATTACTGAAGTTGGCAAATATAACCCCATTACTATCAATGGAAATACCGGTTAATTTACCCGCAGCCAGCCCGTTTTGCGTTAACCCGTTCACGCTAAAGGCTTGCGTTAATTGTGTAGAATTTGCGTAGTCCATCTGGGCGGTGATGGTCGCCGCCGGTGGCGTTGGTATATATGCAATCGGCCCTTTAGCGGGGCCGGTTAGCTTCCCTGTTGAATCGAAAGTCATGGTTACCGGTGTGCCGACGGGATTATCTACCGGTACAGGGTTTGCCGGATTATCCGTAATGCAATGATACGCAGTCCATACTCTTGGGTTTGCGCCCAGTGGTACTGGTCCTGCCACAAAATAAGTCGTTAACGTATGTGATGCCCCTAATGAATCATAGATCGATACTGAAGTTTGCGCGGTATAGCTATCTGATTTTTTTGGGTCAAATGTAGTGTTAGTGGGGGGACCTTTGCTGGCATCCAGATTGACGTTTATATCAACCTTGGTCGTAGCAACCGGGAGTCCCGCACCAGTATTTAGCGAGACTGTTGTCAACACGCCTTGGCTAAAGCCGTCCGCAACGGTAGTACCGTTGGGTTTATAAGCCAGCAAAGCTTCGCCCTGCGGATTAACGACCAGTCCGGATTTATCGACTTCAAAGGCTCCGGCACGGCTATAAACAAGCGCATTAAGGTTGGCCGGATTTTTTGCCAAGGTAAAAAACCCATCACCACTGATCCCCATATCCAGGCTGTTTCCCGTTGGATCCATGTTGCCCTGACTAAACTGTTGGGCAACTTCCGCCACCCTGACACCGGAACCCGGCTGTATTCTGCTCACACCACCAACGCTGCCGGCATAAACATCAGCAAATTCAGAGCGCGACTTTTTAAAGCCGGTGGTATTGGCATTGGCAATATTATTGCCGGTGACGGCCAAATTATTGGCGGCGGCATTTAATCCGCTTAAGGCTGTTGTAAAAGACATGTGATAGCTCCGGTATTAAAAAATTTGTTTTATGTTGTTAAAACTAATCGGGTCCAAACCCGTTAAGTTAACCTGTATGCCCTGCGTACTGCTGCCCATGGAGACACTTTCAACTTTTGATACTATGTTGGGTATCAAGGTCGTATTTTTTCCATCGACCAGTGCTTCCACCTGCACTTTGTAAACCCCTGGATTGGCAAAATTACCTGCTTCATTCATGCCATCCCAGGAAAAATCGACGGTTCCTGCTGAATGACTGCCCAAGTCGATATTTTTTATGATGGTTCCGTTTGCAGGATCTATGATTTTTAGCCTGACATTCGGTGAGCTTTCAGTAAGATCAAGGCTGCCTTTGATACGGCCGCCTGCGGCTAAAAGCCCCTTATCGGAGGGTGCCAAAACAGAGCGCCCCACCAGACTGGCGGCTTGTAACGCTTGATTGGAACTGATTGATCCGGCAAAATCTTTAAATGATGCTTGTAAGTCCTGAATCCCGTTAACGGTTCCAAACTGCGCCATTTGTGAAAGAAATTCGCCATTTTCCATAGGTTTCGTCGGATCTTGATGCGTCATCTGCGCAGTCATCAATTTTAAAAAATCGGCCTGACCCAACGTTGTTTTTTTAGCGGTTGCCGTCGTGTCAACTGTTGACACGCCCAAACCGCTGTATGCATTGATAGTCGTCATTTTTTTTCCTTACTGTCCCATTTTTAAAGTCTGAAGCAGCAATTGCTTGGCTGTATTCAAGACTTCCACATTATTTTGATAAGAGCGTGACGCCGACATCATATTGGCCATCTCCTCTACCGTATTGACGTTGGACTTATAGATGTAGCCGTCTTTATCCGCCATCGGATGATTGGGCGCATACTCCATAACCGGAGGCGCCTGATTCTCGATCACGCCCAACACCTTGACCTTACTTGCCGCATCCTGCTTATTCAGGACGCCTTTTAGTTCAGCGGCAAACACCGGTTGTCTGGATTTGTAAACCGCCTCCGGACTGCTACTGACACTGTTGGCATTGGAAATATTACTGGCGACCAGATTAAGTCTTAACGACTGGGCAGTCATGGCGCTGCCGGCAATATCAAATATGCTAAAAGAAGACATCGCTATTGACCTCGCAGAGCCGTCATCAGCCCGGAAAATTTGTTACTGACAAACTGCAAACTGGCCTGATACTGCACTGCATTTTCGGCGTACTTGGTTTGCTCGACATTCGCTTCGACGGTGTTCCCATCCAGTGAAATCTGGTTGGGATTTCGGTACATTACACGAGACTCCAATAATTGTTGAGGCGCAAAATGTCCCGCTTGTGTGCGCTCCATAGGCACCGTTTCCGACAGGTTTTGTTTTAGAATGGATTTAAAATCCAGATCACGGGCTTTATAGCCGGGTGTGTCTGCATTTGCCAGGTTAGTGGCCAGTAGTTCAAGGCGTTTTTCCCGCATGGCCAGAGCCTGCGGGTGAAGTCCAAGTGCTTGGTCAAAATTAATAGCCATGATGTATACCTCGTCTGTTTTTACCAAGGTATCAAGCACAACACATGCCATAACGGGTTAAGTTATTAGGTACAACCACGGGGAAGCCGCGTTAATCGCCTGTCACCGGCTCCAGCACAAAAAACAGGACTCTTGAGCAATAACCGGTAAATCAGGAAAAACGTTAAGCGGGCTGGACGGATAGCGCACGGTGTCAATAATTTGGCTAAGGCCGTTTTCGGCGCAGAATAGAGCTAACATGTAGGTCTTTTGGCCATTTTCGGCGTTGTAAAAAGGTTACGTAGCGGGCTGTGCGGCTCTTTTGACGCGTTGTTCTTTATCAAGCTGGCACCGATTATGCTTGATCACTTATAAAGTCATCAAACAGGTATTACCCATGATTAAAAATAGTTTTGTCGTTTTAGCGCTGGCCCTGGGGTTTTTTACGCCAGGCCATGCGGAAGAAAAATTTCAGTCACTCAACGCTATTTATGATTTTGTTAAAGACACTGTGGCGAGTAATATCAACGCCTCTGAATACGAAATCAGCGTGATTCCTCTTGACAGCCTGTTAAAGCTGCCGGCATGCACCGTGCCGCTGGAGGCCTTTAAAACAAACGGTATAAAGGCCGGTAGAACGGCAATCGGCGTACGCTGCACAGCAGAAAAGCAATGGTCAATTTTTACTTCTGCCGATATTAAAATTTTTGAAAACGTCGTCGTTTTGTCTCGACCCGTACAACGCGGTGAAATCATTACCCAAGCGCATCTTGCTATCGAAAAAAGAGATGTCTCCAAACTCGGGGGGGATTTTATTAGCCAAACCGAACCCATTGAAAACAAACAGGCCGCGCGTCAAATACCGGCAGGCGCTATTTTGGGGTTAAGAAGTTTTATCGAACCTCTGGCCATCAAACGGGGAGACAAAATCATTATCAGCTCCATACAAACCGGTTTTGCTATTCGAATGAGCGGCGTTGCGATGATGAATGGTACAAAAGGTCAATTTATCAGAATTAAAAACGAGAACTCAGGACGTATTATTAGCGCAACCGTCATTGAACCCGGGCTGGTCTCGGTTAAATGACGCAGTAAAAGAATTTTAAAACACATTAATTTATAATATGTTTAAAAATAGAGGGTTGACTATGGAGACGCTGAAAAAATCTTTAACAAGGCATTGTATGAAACCCGTTTCTGTTGCAAAGTGCTTAAACCTTTACGCTTCTTGTGTTTAATCATCATCGGGTGAACTATGTCTTATTCTGATTCAATAAAGCCTGATCTTGATTGGAGTCAGGTTCGGGAAACCATTAAATTAATGACGTTATCGGCTGCTCAGGTCGATGCCATTATGGAGGAGAGTGATTTATCCGTGAATAAGCTGACGGAATCGTTTACCGATATTGTCGAACGTATGCAGACCATTAATAATCATCTTCTCTCTCTGGAGGCTTCTGACAGCAAGGATCAGGCACTGGCGTGCTGTTCGGCAACCAATGCTGAAATTCAGACCGCCATTATTGCCTTTCAATTTTACGACCGGATGCAACAATGCTTGCAGCATGTTACGACGAATTTAAAAGGTTTATCAAAACTCGTTGAAACCCCCACGCGGCTTTATAATCCCGATGAATGGCGAAAATTTCAGTATCAGATAAGGTCAAGATACACCATGGAGTCTGAAAAAATGATGTTTGATGCCATTTTACAAGGTAAATCTGTCGCTGAAGCCCTTGCAGCGAAAGAAGCTCATCAACAGAATGAATCCGACGATATAGAATTATTCTAGCGATAACGCCAGGTAATAAGCAGCGCCTGTTCAATGTTTATCCGGCGGCTTTTTAGTCCCGGCATCCAGCGGTTTATCGGGTTGTGGCTTACCATCGGTCGTTAGCGGTTTTTCAGGCGGCTTTTTAGTGCCGGTATCCAGCGGTTTCTCGGGTTGTGGCTTACTATCGGTCGTTGGCGGTTTTTCAGGCGGCTTTTTAGTCCCGGCATCCAGCGGTTTATCGGGTTCCGGCTTACCATCGGTCGTTGGCGGTTTTTCAGGCGGCTTTTTAGTCCCGGCATCCAGCGATTTCTCGGGTTGCGGCTTACCATCGGTCGTTGGCGGTTTTTCAGGCGGCTGTTGGGTTTCGGTATCCAGCGGTTTATCAGGAGCTATTTTCGTTAAAGGGAGGGTCGGTTTGGTACCGACTTCCTGAATAACATGTTCTTCGGTTTTTTTATTCATAACGAGAATGGAAATTCGTCTATTCATTGGATCCTGGGCATCGCCCGGATTATAAGGAATACTGTCCGATAACCCGGTAACTCTTAGAACTTTGTCTTCGGTAAGGCCACCCTGATTCAATTCATATCGGGCCGCATTGGCACGATCACTGGAAAGCTCCCAGTTGCTGTACCTTTTTTTATTGACCGGAAACGGCTTGGCATCGGTATGTCCGTTAATGCTTATTTTATTGGGCAAGTTGTTAATAATAGGAGCCAGCGCTCTTAGAATTAAGCGGATTTGGGGCTCGGTTTCCGAACTGGCCAATTTAAACATCGGCGTGTTCTTGTTATCAATGATTTGGATCCGCAAACCTTCCGGTGTTATTTCAAGTTTTATTTGTTCCTTGAACTCGGACAATTTAGCATTCGTGTTTATCATGTCCTGAATTTTTTGTTTTAGCAGCTCAAGTTGCTTCGAATCATCATGCTCTGATTGCTTATCCATTTCGGTGGGTGCAATTTCATCCAGTGTAGGAACCTTGCCCTTATCAACCTTTGAAGCCTGATAAGGATCCTGAAAATATTCAGAAATGCCTATCTTGGTTGCTTCGTCAGTTGATCCTATTAGCCACATCAGGAGAAAAAAGGCCATCATGGCGGTGACAAAATCAGCATAAGCCAGCTTCCAGGCACCGCCATGATGAGCATGACGTTTTCTGACTATTTTTTTAATAATAACGGTTTGTTCTTTTGCCATTTTTAAGCTTTATTTTTGCTGGCTTTCAGATGCTCCTCCAGTTCGGAGAAGCTGGGGCGCATATTGGCCGGGATCATCGCCCGCATATATTCTGCAGTCATCGTGGGTGATACACTTTTTGCGCAACAGAGCAGACCTTTTTGCGCACATTTAAAGGTATTCCCGGTCGCTTCCATACGCTCTTCCATTAAATTGGCAACAGGCGCAATAAAACCATAGGCCAGTAAAATACCCAGAAACGTTCCCACCAGGGCTGCGGCAATCAATTTACCCAACTCGGCAGGCGGTAAACTAACGGATTCCATCGTATGCACAACCCCCAGCACAGCGGCGACAATCCCAAAAGCCGGCATGCCGTCCGCAACCCCTTTAGCGGCCTTAACGGGCGCATAACTATCTTCGTGATGCGTTTCGAGTGTTTGATCCATTAATTCCTCCAACGCCCAAGCCTCGACCCCGGTAACCATTAAACGAAGATTATCACGGATAAATTCCAGTAAGTGCGGATCCTGGATAATTTTTGGTGTAAAAATAGTATCGATTTGCGGGCCATCGATAACATCTTCCAGCGATAACAAGCCTTCCTTGCGTATTTTTCTGGAGAGTTCATAAAAAGAGAGTAGCAACTCAAGATAAAAGTCCTTATTGCACTTGGATGCTGTTAATGTGCCCGTGGCCTGCACCAGCGTGGCCTTTATAACCGGAAAGGAATTGCTGCCGATAAAAGCGCCAAGACCGGAACCAAAGAGTATTACATATTCAAAGGGTTGAAAAAGAACGCCCGGGTGTCCGCCGGCACCCATAAATCCGCCAATGATCGCCGCAATGAGCAGTAAATAACCAACAATAACTAACATAAATTCCTATTCTTATGAAGTGTCTGATTAATACGACAAGGTGAGTTAAATGCTGTGTCGATGAGCCACTATAAACGCAATCTATCGTCTTCATGAAAAAAAATTAATAAAGGCTGTTTTAAGCTGTCTTTTTATCGGCCTATCAATACAACCACTGTTCTGGCATTAACGAGGTAATAACTCTGATCGCCTAAAACTTGTAACTTTTCGTCATCCATAATAGCGAGTTCTCCCGGTAAACTGGTATCGATAAACCGGTACCATTTTTGATGATTAAAACCAGGGAGTTGAAAGGTTCCTGCTTCCCAATGGGCATTGGCGATGAGATAGATGTCGGGAAAAACGCCTTTGGCATGACGGCCAAACATATGTGCCGCTAGGCTACGCGATTCAAAACTCCAGTCCGGTTGTCCGAGTTGATGACCATGCCAATGTATTTGCAGGCCAAGACCGTCTTTAATCGTGAAACTGTCGTGCCGTAATAGCGCATGGGATTTTCTAAAAGCGATCAGCAACCGGAAAAAACGATACAGACTTTTGTTTTCAACCAACCCCTGCCAATTTAGCCAACTGATGTTATTGTCTTGGCAGTATGAATTGTTATTGCCGCGTTGCGACCTGCCCATTTCGTCCCCGGCTAAAATCATGGGCACACCACGCGACATTAACAACAATGTGGCTAAATTACGAAGCTGCCGTTCCCGTAAATTAGTAATAAAGGGGTCATTAGTTTCGCCTTCGGTGCCACAATTCCAACTGAGGTTGTTGTTGTCGCCATCACTATTGCCTTCCCCATTGATCCCGTTATGCTTTTCGTTAAAACTGACCAGATCGCGTAAGGTGAAGCCATCGTGGCTGGTCACAAAATTAATGCCGTGACCGGGATCTCTCCCAAATTGGTAGAGATCCGAACTGCCTGCAAGACGGCTGGCAAGGTTCCCCACCATGCCCGCATCGCCCTTGACAAAGCGCCTGACATCGTCACGAAAATGGCCGTTCCATTCCGCCCATCGACCCCAGTTCGGGAAACTTCCAACCTGGTATAAGCCGGCGGCATCCCAAGCCTCCGCAATGAGTTTGCTGCTGGCAAGAACGGGATCGCCGGCAATTTGTTCCAATAAGGGCGGGCTATCCAAGACTCTGCCCTGTTGATCACGGCCCAGTATGGACGCCAAGTCAAAACGAAAACCGTCGACATGCATTTCCATAACCCAGTACCGTAAACTGTCCATAATAAAGTTCCGCACGTAGGGATGATTACAGTTTATGGTGTTTCCGCAACCCGAAAAATTCATGTAACTACCATCTTCGGAAAGCATATAGTAAGTCCGATTGTCGATGCCTTTTAACGAATAAGCAGGCCCTCTGTGATCGCCTTCGCCACTGTGGTTATAGACTACATCGAGTATGACTTCGATGCCCGCTGCATGTAGTGCCTTGACCATATCCTTAAATTCACTGATCTCGCTACCCGGTAATTTACCCGCCGAGTAAGCCGGCTTAATGGCAAAAAAGGATAAGGGATGATAACCCCATAAGTTGCGAAGCGGCGAACCGGTTTCCGGATTAATACGTTCATTATCCAGTTCATCGAATTCAGTAATCGGCAACAATTCGACAGCGGTGATGCCCAGTTCAACCAGATAAGGTATTTTCTCGATTAAGCCCCGGAAAGTACCCGGATTATTTACTTTTGCAGAATTATCCCGGGTAAAGCTGCGTACATGTAACTCGTAGATGACTGAATCCGCAAGAGGCCGATTGATGGGTTGATCAAACTCCCAATCGTATTCCTTATTGACTAAAATGGCTCGGCAATACGGCGTATTGGGCGGATTTGGATCGGCCCAGGTATAGCGCCCGTTTAAAGCAATAGCGTAAGGGTCAGCCAATAGCAGTTTGGGGTTGTAGCGATGCAGAAAGTTGTGCGGGCCATCCATCTTATAGGCGTATTCGACACCGGGGTTCAAACCGGCAACAAAGACATGCCACACATCGCCGGTGCGATTAATTTTGTTATCCAATGGAAATGCCGCTATTTCATGTTCCTCGCCGGGGAAAAAAAATACCAGGATAACCTCGGTGGCATAACGTGCATAAACCGAAAAATTAATGCCGCCACGTTCAATGGTGGCTCCAAAAGGCAAGGCATGGCCTCGTTCAATACTAAAATCTTCGGTAATGATGGAGAGAAAGTCCACTAATGATTTAAATGACATAAATTATCCCTTTGTTTGGAAATAACATTTATATTCGAATAGGGTTTTGTTACGTGTGTCTAACGGGTATCTTATAGGCGCCGGCATACAGCAGCCATTCTCATTATGAAAAGAGCAATGAGGAAACATCCCCCGTTGGGATGAAGCCAAAGATTGGGAAGGGGTCTGCATTCCCTCCCCAATCCGCGCCAGATAAAGCAACGTCGCTTCGCTTGTTGCGGGGCGCTCCTTTCGGCATAAAGGCCGAGGTCTTAAACCAGCAAGGAAGATTGATAAATAAAGCCAAACAGATAGCGCTTAATATTTAAAAGGTTGCGTGTATTCTACCGCGGCGATACTTGCAAAGTAATCGAAGAGCCGAAGGGCTAATAATATCAGCCCCCTCCCTGTTTTATCAGGCTTTACGACGTCTGTGAAAAACAGGATTCTGTAGAATGAAAAACAAGCTTGTAAATTTAATTCATAACGTTATGATTTAAAAGTATTTTCAATAATGAGAATGGCTGGGCACACAGGCAAATTCTTGACGACCTTATATTATCGGTCGTGAGTTATTTACCGGCTTCACAGAAAAAGGGTTTTTACACCGCTTAATAATGTTTAAATTGAGTCTATATGAGGTGGAAAATGGAAACAACTAAAATTATGAAAATAAAGTTATTTCAACGACTGAAGAGTATGATTCGATAATATATATTCCAGATCATGAGGCCAAAATTGCCGGGCTTGCTTGTTATAAAGCTGAAAGTAGAGAATTTGAGCCGGGTCAAGAATTTTAGGACTGTATTGAGGCCGAACAGGAATTATCACTTTAGTCACTTTTGCCGAATGAAACACTTTAAATCCATTATGGTATGCGTGGTTTTCTTAATGAAAAGGATATGAATAATCATGGTGAAGCAGCTATTTTTAATGCATTATGCGCAAGGTAACGCCCAAGCACTGACCGAACAGGGCTTACTGCGAGTAAAACTGCTTGCCGACGGACCTCTGGCGGAAGAGATTCCTCCCCATGTCATTATTCTTTGCGCTCCGGCCCCAGAGGCGAAGCTGATAGCGGACATTATCGCCGCAAAGTTCAGCATGTCCGGCTGGGGAATTCCCGTTGAGACAACAGGCAGCCTTGACGATTACGGCGATAATCCGCGTAATGAAATGGACAAGCAGGCCATTGAAAAAATTGAAGTCGTTATGTGGCGACATTCTGTTGTTCTTGTTATTACAGGTTTACTCAGGGTAGAAGGTATTTCCAGGATTCTGGGTCAAGGCGTTAGTCTGAAAAACGCAGAGTGTCTGATCTATGAGCGGCAACAGGTTTTTAATGAAAAGGGTGGGCCGTTAACTTTTTCAGGGGTATTGACGGTTAATGATCCAACACCCAACGTTAGTGTAGCACTGCCAAAACACGCATATTTCAAAAGATCTTTTCGTTTTTTTCAGGATCACATAACCTGTCGAGGCGTGAGAATAGGAGCGCTAGCCGCCGCCGCTGCTCTTGCCGCTATAGGCATCCTTGCTGAAGTGGATGGCCGCTTTGGCCTTTCCGGCTTAACCGAAATGAAAGTGGTAGCAGGGCAAGAACAGTTTTCTGTGCCTATCCATTTGCCTTGGATTACCGCCCCATAAGCGTTTTTTTTAAAGTCAAACGGTTGTACCATCAATATCATTAAGTTGAGCCGTTCGCTGAGCGGAGTCGAAGCGATTTTGCCGGCTTCGGCTCCGCTCAGTCAACGGTTTATCTTGCCAAGAGGCGATTAACTTAACGACATTGGCTGTACCATCCAACTATTTTCTGGCAACCAAGTGCTGTAGACCTTGGTATCAAAAAACAAATCCATTCAACCGTCATAGTTTTGACGGATGTCCATAAAAAGCTAAAAGAACAATAAAATCATCACTATAAAGTAAAAAAATGGAAGGTTCCGGCTTAATAATGCCCGGTTAACGTTTGGCATTATTAATGCTTATAGATAGGTATTATAAAAATAAACCCGGAACGCCGATGAGTGACATGAATGTAAACATGGTTTTAGCCCAGATGCGGGCAATGTCCATTCAAGCAGGCAGTCCGGTTCAGAAAACCGCTGGAAGTACTGATTTTTCGGAATTATTACAACAGTCCATAGCTTCTGTTAATAACACTCAACAAAGTGCCGGAAAAATGGCGGCCGCTTTTGAAACAGGTGCGACCAACCTAAGTCTGTCGGATGTTATGGTGGCAGGCCAAAAGGCGAGTGTTTCCTTTCAGGCCATGCTACAGGTCAGAAATAAATTGGTTGAGGCCTATAAAGATGTCATGAACATGCCTATGTAGTCAGGCAAGGCTCACTGAGCCCTTCGCTACTCTCTTGGGCGTAGCCTAAGGATTGTAGTTAAAACACACCGTAAAGAAAATGACTGAACAAACCGGTACCAGCCTGGTTGAAGCAACAGGCATTCAGAAGGCATTAGTGGCAACTAGCGCAGTTAATCCCGCTATGAAAGGCCTGTCTGAGCTAACGATAGCACGCCAGTTGGGCATAATGCTGGGCTTGGCTTTTAGTATCGCTATCGGGATTGCCATTGTTTTATGGTCACAAGCCCCCTCTTATGGCCCCTTGTTTTCCGGAATGGATGAAAAAGATGTCGCCGAAATTGTTGAAGTCATGGATAAGCAGGGCATTCAGTACAAGGTCGAAGCCGGTTCCGGAGCGGTCACTGTGCCGACTGATAAAGTCAGCGAGGTAAGACTTAAATTGGCGGCTTTAGGGTTGCCAAAAAGTAACAGCGTAGGCTATGAATTACTGGATAAAGATCAGGGCTTCGGCACCAGTAAGAGCGTTGAAATGATCCGTTTTCAACGGGCTCTGGAAGGCGAGATCGCGCAAACCATTATGGCTATTCAGAGTGTAAAAAACGCCAGAGTGCTGTTGGCCATCCCGGTACAGTCGGTATTTTTACGGGATCGTAAAAAACCCACCGCTTCCGTTGTGGTCAATTTATATCAAGGCAGATCATTGGATAAAGGCCAAATTGAATCGATTATTCATTTGGTCGCATCCAGTGTGCCTCAGCTTGAAGCCGAACAGGTAACGGTTGTTGATCAAAAAGGCCGGCTGTTAAACAGCAATGACGACTCCCCGGTCAGTAATTTGACGTCAAAGCAATTCGAATACAAGAAAAATGTTGAAGAACACCTGATGGAGCGGATTGCAAATATTTTGTCGCCTTTAGTGGGTGATGGCATGCGCGTACAAATTTCAGCCGATTTGGATTTCACCGAGACCAACAAAACCCAGGAACTGTTCAACCCGCAATCGTCATCCCTAAGAAGCGAACAAACATCGGAAGAAAAAAGCTCATTATCGGCTATTCAGGGTGTGCCAGGCGCGTTATCCAATCAGCCAACACCGGCTGGAACAGCCCCGGAAACGGCTAATGCACCCGGTTCGGTGCAAAAGTCAACAACTACAGATGCAACGGCACCCGGTTCGGTGCAAAAATCAACAACTACCGACATCACTGCGCCCGGTTCAAGCGAAAAAAGCGCGACAAGAAATTTTGAGCTGGATAAAACGATTACCCACACGCGTTTGGCTACCGGGCTATTACGCAGGTTGTCCGTTGCGGTGGTGGTTGATGACCCGCGTGTCGTTCAGGCCGATGGAACAATAAAAACCCAGCCTTATAGTCCGGAAGATATTAATCGCTTCAGTGATTTGGTTAAACAGGCCGTGGGCTTTGACAGTACCAGAAATGACCAGGTCACGGTCACTAATGTCGCTTTCAAAATACCCGAAGAACTGGAGGCTTTGCCGGCAATAGGGTTTTGGAAACAAGGCTGGTTTCTTGATCTGATGAAACAGGTAGCGGCAGTCTTGGCGTTAGCATTTCTACTCTTTGGCGTGCTGCGGCCAACGATGCGTCATCTTTCCGGACGCGATTTGGAAGAGAAAAAAGCAGGCGCAGACGCTTTAACGGCGGAACAGGCAAAGATTGGAGCAGCGGCTGATGGTGTCAGTTACGATAAAGACGGCCTCCCTGTTGCCACCCCTGTCTTACGGCCGAAAGCTCCTGAGTTGCCGACGACTATGGAAGATTTATTGCTTATTGATACGCCGCCTGACTATGAAAGACGTTTGGAATATTTGCAAAGAATCGTTGATAACGATCCAAAATTAATTGCTCAAGTTGTTAAAAGGTGGATTAAATGAAGACGGCCAAGGATTTAACACAATCGGAACGCGCTGCATTATTGTTGTTTGCGCTAGGCGAGGATCGGGCGGCGACCGTGCTAAAGTTCATCGAGCCCAAGGAAGTGCAAATCATCGGTTTTGCCATGGCAAGATTGGCTGATATTTCTCCGTTAATGGTTGACGATGTCCTTGAAGAGGTTATTGTCGCCATAAAAACCATGACTTCCTTGGGTGTTGAATCAGATGGTTATATCCGCAAAATGCTGGTTCAGGCCTTGGGTGAAGAAAAAGCTGTTGGTATCATTGACCGGATTTTTGTGAGCAGCGGCAGCAAAGGGATTGAGCAATTGAAATGGATGGACGCCCTGTCGGTTGCTGATTTGGTGCGCTTGGAACATCCGCAAATTGGCGCCATTATTTTATCTTTACTGGGCAGTGACAAGGCCGCTGAAGTCATGTTGAAGTTACCTGGCACCATGCGTTCCGATCTGCTGGTTAGAATTGCAACCATGCAAGGTGTACAGCCGGCGGCCTTGCGCGAACTGGATGAAATCATGGAAAAAATGCTGAGCGGCAGTGTCGCTGTTAAAGCCACCGCTCTCGGTGGCATTGAATCGGCTGCCAATATTTTGAATTTCATGGACGTTGCTGCCAGTAACCTGGTGTTGGCGATGGTGACCGAGAGCAATGCCAATCTGGCTTTAAATATTCAAGATAAGATGTATGTTTTCGAAGACCTGGCTTCCCTGGGAACCAGTGCCATGCAAGTCGTGTTGCGCGAAATTTCAACAGAACAGCTGTTATTGGCGTTACGGGGCGCGAGTGACGGCCTTAAAGAGAAAATATTCAGCAATATGTCCAAACGCGGGGGCGACATACTGCGTGATGATCTGGAGTCATCGCCGCCGGCTAAATTAAGTGAGGTGGAGTTGGCTCAGAAAGATATATTGGGTATCGTCAGGCAATTGGCCGACACCGGCACCATCAGCTTAGGTGCAGAGGGCGGCGATGCACTCATCTAACCCCACCGGCTTCTCGGCTGCTGAACTGGCGTTGCTCAGTGTATGGGATATGCCCGCTGTTCCCGTCCTACCGAAAGCAACGGATTTTACCGGGGATCAACATCTTGAGCCCCTGCCAACGTCTGTTTTAATAGCGACGGACACTAAGCAGGCCTGCTTCTCGGCACCTGAGTTGGCTGCATTAAATCCATGGACTGTGCCCAACATTTCCGTAACAGCAGAGTCCCCTCATGGGGAAGTGGTGCAAATCCACCCCCAGCCCAACCCTTTTTTAACGGTAAACGAAACTAAATTAACTGAATTTTCGCTATCCGAACTGGCCTCATTAAGTGTATGGTGTATGCCTGATGTTCCCCTCATAACAGAATCAGTGTGTTTGGCAGAAACTCAACAGGATGAACCGCTTCTGCCACTGTCTGTTTTAACCGTAGACGAAATCGAAGCCATGCAAAAGCAGGCCTATGACGAAGCGTTTGCGCAAGGTAAGCAAGAGGGCTTTAGTGCAGGTTTTACTGATGGTTCAAAACAAGGTTATGAGGAAAATGTGCAGGTATTGCAAAAAAAGGCAGCCGAGTTTGCCAGTCTTCTGGCATCATTAAGCCAACCGTTTAAAGTGCTTGATGCCGAAGTGGAAAAAGAGCTGGTGAAACTGGCTATCGGTATTGCCAGGCAAATAATACGCCGGGAAATTAAACTCGATTCCGGGCAAGTATTGGCCGCCGTCCGGGAAGCGCTCAAGGTATTGCCGTTATCAGCACAAAAGATCAGTGTGTATTTGCACCCGGAAGATGCTGAATTAGTGCGCTCTGCCTTGTCGTTGGATGAGCTGTCATCGGCTTGGCGAATTGTTGAAGATCCGTTTATTACCCGTGGCGGTTGCAAGGTTGACAACGATGCTTCCCATATTGACGCAACGGTGGAAAACAGGCTGGCTGCCGTTATCGCAATGCTGTTTGGCGGCGAACGGGAACACGACGGCAAGGATTCAGGAGCCGTTGCCGAGGATAAAACCCCATGATTCCTAATGCGGATAGATCACAAATTTGGCTGAGTCAATTAAAACCCTATTTCGAAAGATTGGCGCAAACGCCGGAGCTGATTGTTGAAGGCAAGCTTTTCCGAATGGTGGGACTGACGCTGGAAGCGGTGGGATGCCGCGCTGCGATTGGTTCACGCTGCCGGATTGAGACGAAAAGCAACCGCAGCATCGAAGCGGAAGTGGTTGGTTTTTCCGGGGAGCGAATTTTTTTAATGCCGACCGGCGAGTTACACGGGCTTGAACCGGATTGCCGGGTTATTCCTTTGGGTAAGAGTAGTCTGGCTCGCGTCGGATTTAGTTTGTTGGGTCGGGTTCTCGACGGCGCTGGCAATCCGCTGGATGCTAAAGGCCCGCTTAAAACCGATACCCAGATTTCACTGAATGGCACGCCAATAAACCCGCTGTCAAGAAAACCGATACGAGAATCACTGGATGTGGGCGTCAGGGCGATTAATGCCATGCTTTGCGTAGGCCGTGGCCAGCGTATGGGGCTATTTGCCGGCACCGGTGTGGGCAAGAGTATTTTGTTGGGGATGATGACAAAATTTACCACCGCCGATGTGGTGGTGGTAGGTTTGATTGGTGAGCGGGGGCGTGAAGTCAATGAATTTGTGCTGAAAATTCTGGGCGAAGACGGTCTTAAAAGAGCCGTGGTGGTTGCGACCCCGGCCGACTGCCCCCCCTTGATGCGAGTCCATGGGGCGTTGTTGGCAACCAGTATTGCCGAATATTTTCGTGATCAGGGCCGGGATGTTTTATTATTGATGGATTCATTAACTCGGTTTGCGCAAGCGCACCGTGAAATTGCCCTGGCTATCGACGAGCCCCCTGCCACCAAGGGCTATCCGCCTTCGGTATTTGCCAGACTGCCGCACTTGGTGGAACGCGCCGGTAATGCCAATGAGGGCGGCGGTTCAATAACGGCATTTTATACCGTGTTAACTGAAGGCGATGATAATAACGATCCTATTGCCGATGCCGCCAGAGGGGTGTTGGATGGACACCTTGTCTTGTCCAGAAGTCTTGCTGAAGCCGGTCATTTTCCGGCAATCGACATAGAGGCCTCCGTGAGCCGCGTTATGCCGGATATTGTTGATAGCCACCATTTGCAGATGGCAAGAGAGGTTCGGCGCTGGTATTCACTGTATCAGCAAAACCGGGATTTAATCAGTGTCGGCGCTTATCAACCGGGGTCGGATCCTCGAATTGATCAGGCCATTGCCAAAAATGCCGCCATTGTCGATTTTCTGCAACAGGACATGAATGAACAGGTTGATATGAGCCGCAGCCTGCATGAGTTGGAAATATTGTTGGCTCAAGGTAAGGCGGCTGATTGATGAAACGGTCGCAACGGCTTAAAAGCATCGTCGAGATTAAAGCGGCACAAGAAAAAAGTGCTTTGGAAGCCTTGGGAGCCGCCCAGCGAAAATTGCAGGAAATGCAAACTCAGGTAGACAGTTTAAAGAACTACCGGCTGGACTATCAGGTTAAATTTACGCAACTGGGGCGAGCGGGTACCGACGTTGCCAGGTTATTGGAGTTTAGGGCCTTTATGGATAAGCTGGATAAGGCCATAGCGGGCCAGGAACTGGCGTTGAACGAATGTCAAACCAATTTAATGGCTAAAAGAAAGTACTGGGAAGGTCTGCATCAGCGGACTCAAAATATCCAAAAAGTGTGCGATTTCGCGCGGGCTGACGAATTAAAGCAGGAAGATAAGCGCGAACAGTTGGAACAGGACGAACGGGCCTGCCGCTCAGGGAGAAATAATTCAGCGAGTAGGGGAAATGTCTGAATTTTTAAAAAACAATAAGGTAAATGGGTTAAGATGTTAGACAGTTCAGGCTTTAAAAAAATATAATAATGGAGAAAACAATGGCAAGTATTCTTGCAGTTGATGATTCTGCTTCGATGAGAAAAATGGTTGCCTTTACCCTTAAAAGCGCCGGATACGACGTTGAAGAAGCTGTAGACGGGGTTGATGCCTTGGACAAGGCGCAGCTCAGGCAATTTGACTGCATTGTTACCGATGTCAATATGCCGAATAAAGACGGTATTACTCTGATTAGAGACTTGCGCTCACTGGTTGATTACAAATACATTCCGATGCTGCTGCTAACGACTGAATCCGGAATAGAAAAAAAACAGGAGGGTAAGGCGGCCGGGGCTACCGGATGGATAGTCAAACCTTTTGACCCCGATCAGTTATTAAAGACATTAAAGAAAGTGTTGGGTTAAGCGTGGTTCAATAATTTTAGGGATATTCAGGTAAGTTTATGACTATTGATATGTCACAATTCCATCAGGTCTTTTTTGAAGAATGTTTCGAAGGGCTGGAAGCGATGGAATCAGGCTTGTTAAACCTTGATACGGGTGCTATTGATGCGGAAGTCATCAATACCATTTTTAGAGGGGCGCATTCCATAAAAGGCGGTAGCGGCACGTTTGGGTTTAACGAGGTCGCCGATTTTACGCATATTATGGAAACCCTGCTCGACGAAATGCGCGATGGACGTCGCAAAGTAACACAACCCGCGATTACGGTTTTACTCAGTTCCGTTGACTGCCTGAGAGATATGCTAACGTCGATACAAGCCGAAGAGCCTATCGATGCGGCCACGGTAAAAAAGTATAAAACAGCCCTGGAAATTGAACTGACCGGCTCCGCAACAGCAGCAGAAACAGAAACAGAAACAGAAACAGAAACAGCGTCGAATCCTCCTCCCGTTATCGCCCTGACAACCGATGACAGCACGCCGGTTGCCGATGAAGTTGAAGTTGAAGTTGAAGTTGAAGTGATCGAGCAAGGCTGGAAAATCGCTTTTTGCCCTTATCTGGATTTACTCAAAACCGGCAACGATCCGGTCAGAATGTTCCGCGAACTGGCTGAGTTGGGTGACTATACTGCCTCAGTCAATACCCGGGATATACCTGATTTTTATGAACTGGATCCGGAGGAATGCAACATTTCCTGGATACTCAAGGTAGTGGGCGATATTCCTCTTACGGAAATCCAGGAGATTTTTAACTGGGTTGAAGGCGACTGTGAACTGGATATTCAGCCGCTGGCGATAGAAACCGCCAAGCCTTTGCCGGTACGCAAAAAAACCGAACCGGAACCCGCTGTAGCAGCAACAGATCAGCCAATAGAGACACCGGCCGAGGTCAATCCTGAGGACGACGAATCCGAGGTGCAAGGGGCAGATGATGAGCAAGCCAACGCTGCAAACGTCATTCTCGTGGATAGCGATGACGAACTCCCCGTTGATCGAAGAGTCGCATCAAACCCCGTCCGCATGGCTAACGATGGCGAAATCTTGACTGATCGAAGAGCGGCGGCGTCAAGCTCGATACGTGTGGATACCACCAAAATCGATGCGTTAATCAACATTGTGGGGGAAGTCGTCATCACGCAATCGATGCTGGGCTTGATCGGTGAAAATTTTGCCATCGAGCAACTCCCCCAACTGCAACGAGGGCTTTCGCAACTGGAACGCCATATTCGTGATATGCAGCAAAGCGTTATGAATATTCGCATGCTGCCGATCAGTTTTGTGTTTAGCCGTTTCCCGCGTCTGGTGCATGACATCAGCGCCAAACTGGGCAAAAAAATTGAGTTGAAACTGGTCGGAGAAAATACCGAAGTTGATAAAGCCATCGTTGAGTTAATTAACGATCCTTTAGTGCATTTAATTAGAAACAGCCTGGATCACGGCATAGAAATGCCGGCCGAGCGGGTAGCGGCAGGCAAGCCGGAGACAGGCACCATAGAACTGAAGGCTTATCATCGGGGCGGTCATATTATTATAGAAATCATGGACGATGGCCGTGGCCTGAACAGACATAAACTGATAGCCAAAGCTATGGAAAAAGGTCTTATCCCCGAAAACAGCATACTGAGCGATAAGCAGGCTTTTGAATTAATTTTTATGCCCGGTTTTTCAATGGCGGAGAGTATCACCGATATTTCCGGTCGAGGTGTCGGCATGGATGTCGTCAGAAGAAATATTCAAACCTTGGGCGGAAATATCGAAATCATTTCCGATCTGGGAAAAGGCACAACGATTTCTATCCAGCTGCCATTGACACTGGCGATTATTGATGGGCAATCCGTTGCCGTGGGTAATGAAACCTACATAGTGCCCTTGGTTTCGATTATGGAGTCCATCAAAATTAATGAAAAAATGCTCAATAAAATAGCCGGTAAAGGTGAGACGTTCCGGTTGCGGGATCAGTACATACCGATTATCAGAATGCATAAAATTTTTAATGTCCGGCCCAAAAACCAGTCGGAAACAAGCGAAGGCGTCATTGTTGTTGTCGAAGGCCAGGGCATCTTGTGCGGCTTGTTTGTTGATGAATTATTAGGGCCACAACAAGTGGTGGTCAAATCGTTGGAAACCAATTATCGCAGAGTGGAGGGTGTTTCAGGCGCGACCATTCTGGGCGACGGTTCTGTTGCGCTAATCCTTGATGTTCCCGGTCTGGTAAGGTTCGCGAATCGTCAGTTACCGGTACATTCTTTAAACGCATAAAAGCAGCTATGGCACAAGCATTCGAATCTAAAGGCACGGAACAGGATAACACCGCCCAATACCTGAGTTTTTCGTTGGGCAGTGAAGAATACGGGGTTGATATTCTTCGTGTTCAGGAAATTCGCGGTTGGGAGCCGGTATCCAGAATACCCAATGTACCGCTCTACGAGAAAGGCGTGGTTAATTTACGCGGTGCCATCGTGCCGATTATCGACTTGCGCGAAAAACTCCATATCCCCTTTACCGAATATACTCCGCTGACTGTCGTGGTTGTTTTACAAACCAACGATGACACTAAAACAAGAGTCATGGGCGTGGTTGTCGATTCCGTCTCTGATGTCATTACTGTAGACAAAACCAAAATTCAGGATGCGCCTGATTTTGGCACAAAAACCGGTAATGAATTTATTAGCGGCCTGGTATCGGTCAATGAATGCATGGTTATACTGCTGGATGTGGATAAACTGCTTAAACTGGAAGAACTGAAAATGAGTGAAGGTTAAAAAGATGAGCGCTAAAAAACGGTCCGATAGCCCGCCAAGTGATAACCAGCCGTTAACGGACAACGACCCCTTGGCCTCTTTAATCCCGGAAATCGGTAACCCGGTGCTCGAAGCGATGATCATGGCGGCGGGCGATGCAAAAGTTGGCAGTAGCGAGAGTGATATGGAGACCGGTTCGGCGTTGCCGGAAGCGCCGCTTTTGGATGAAGTCGCCGAGTCGACTATCAATCTGGAGGCCAATTTAACTATCCAGCATGTCGTTCAACTGTATGAAAAACTCAAAAAATCCTACGATGCCAATAACTCAATTGAAATTAACGCGGCCCAGGTGTCGTCCATCGACACATCAACCTTGCAATTACTGGTTGCGTTGAAAAAAAATGCCGTTAAACAACAAAAAGAAGTGATTTTTGTTACGCCCTCCCGGCGCTTCATTGAATCTGCCGAGTTACTCGGTTTATTGGACATCCTGGATCTTGATAGTGAAATCTAAATCGGAAGGCAAATGGCAGTACAAGAGAAAGAGCGAGAATTCAAATTCACAGTTGATGATTTTAATTTCTTGAGAAAAATGTCCAATGAGCATTCAGGTATACAAGTACCTGATGAACGTTTTGATATGTTTTATTCACGATTGTCCAAACGGGTCAGAAAGCTTGGACTTGGCAATTTTAAAGACTATTGCGACTACCTGACCCTTCACACTGAAGATGAATTTACCCTATTCATCAATGCAATCACCACAAACCTAACGGCTTTTTTCAGGGAAAGCCATCATTTTGACTACCTGCGTGACTCAGTGATACCGGAATTGCTGCTTGGAAATAAACAATCACGCGAGATTAAAGCCTGGTCCGCCGGTTGCTCTACCGGCGAAGAACCTTATTCCTTAGCCATGACGTTGAGGGAAAATGTACCGGCTGATTGGCATATCAAGATATTGGCAACAGATCTGGATACCCATGTTTTACAAATTGCGAGAGACGGTGTTTACGCTGAAGCGTCTGTGAGAGGTCTTAGCGAGTCAAGATTGAAACGTTGGTTTATGCGAGGTCAATCTGCGCAAGCGGGGTACATTAAAATAAGACCTGAATTACAACAAATTATCTGCTTTAAGCAGTTGAATTTGATGAAAGAATGGCCCATGAGAGGGGATTTTGACTTTATTTTTTGTCGCAATGTCCTGATTTATTTTGATCGCGAAACCAAAATCACGCTCACCGGAAGATATGCGGACATGCTGGCCAGCAAAGCCTGGTTATTTATTGGCCATTCGGAATCCTTGAATAAGCTGTCAGCGGATTTTGAATTAGTGACCTGTACCACTTACCGGAAAAACAAGTAATTAACACATGAATACCAACGCCAAAATCGACAAGCCGTCGATAGCCGGATTTTCGCATGTCAATCGCTATTGGGATAGGGAGCGCGAAATTGTAGCGGCTAAAATTTTGCCGGGAGAATACTATGTCACCCAGGAAAATGAATTGATTACCACGGTATTAGGTTCTTGCGTATCGGCTTGTATCAGGGACAAGGAATCCGGTATCGGCGGGATGAACCATTTTATGCTGCCTGAAACCAATACCGGTAAAGCGAAAAAAGACAGTGAAGCTATCGTTGGCATTGCCACCCGTTATGGAAACTATGCCATGGAACATTTGATCAACACCATTTTGAGCAATGGCGGCAAAAGAAAAAATCTGGAAGTGAAAGTGTTTGGCGGCGGCAAAATCATACCGACCCTAACCGATGTCGGTATAAAAAATATCAACTTTGTCTTGAGCTATATCGATCAGGAAGGCTTAAGGCTGCTGGCGCATGATTTAGGCGACATTTATCCCAGGAAAATCATTTATTTCCCCCAAACAGGAAAAGTCAGCATGAAAAAAATACAGGATTTACATAATGATACGATTGCCCAAAGGGAGCGGCAATACTTTAACAACCTTAAGAACGCGCCTGTTGAAGGCGAAGTTGAACTTTTTTAGTGACTACTCAGGCTTGAATTGCTTGGGCTGTAGCGTATTATTTTATGTAAAAGTCAGTAAAATCGGCTAAACATATTATTTTTACATCAATAAAACTTATAAAGCCGCTGTAAGCCACAGATTGATAGGCTGAGCAGTTACCTTTTTTAAACCCTTAATGGCATAATGTGAATGCAATACGTGTTTTGATTATTGATGATTCGCAGGTGATCCGGGATGTTCTGACTGAAATTCTCAACTCATCCTCAGAGCTTGAAGTTGTTGGCGCTGCGGAAGACCCATTGGTTGCCAGGGAAATGATTAAACGGCTAAACCCGGACGTGTTGACTCTGGATATTGAAATGCCGCGCATGGACGGCATCACCTTTTTGCGGAACCTGATGCGCCTTAGGCCTATGCCTGTCGTCATGATTTCAGCACTGACCGAACACAATGCGGAAGCGACCTTAACGGCCCTGGCTTTGGGAGCCGTTGACTTTATAGCCAAACCTGCCGGTGACACAGAAAACAGTATGGATGACTATGCCGATGAAATTATCGCCAAAGTCATTGCAGCCTCCAAGGCTAATATAAAAAAGCCTGGGGCTGGCATTTAAACAGTAAAATTTTAGGTAATGATACCCGTGTGTTGTAGGGGCAATCCCTTGCGGTTGCCCTACTAAAATTGTGGTATTAAAGGGCAGGCGTAAAGGCTGCCCTTACCCAAAAATGTCCCGCATCGTGGGGAAAAGCAAAGCCCCGGTTGCTCAAAGGCGGTTGCTTTTATCTGGCAGGCGCATTGGCCTAATAGCACCTCAAGTGAGACAATGAAAGTATTGAATTTTTAAGAGACGCACATGAATAAAATAAGGGTGTTGATTATTGACGACTCGGTGTTGATCAGGAAGATTTTAACTGAAATTTTAAATTCCTCGCCCGATATTGAGGTGATCGGTGTGGCGGCCGACCCGCTGATTGCCAGAGAAATGATCAAACAGCTGCGCCCGGATGTTTTGACACTGGATATCGAAATGCCGCACATGGATGGCATCACCTTTTTAAGAAATCTGATGCGCTTGCGGCCAACACCGGTGGTGATGATTTCAATGCTAACCGAAAAAGGCGCGGAAGTGACGCTGGAGGCGCTGACAATCGGTGCCGTGGATTTTATCGCCAAGCCCAAAGCGAATGTGGCAAACACGCTCAATGACTACGCCGATGAGATTATAGATAAGGTAAAAATAGCAGCGCGGGCCAATCTCAGCAACATCGCCGCCGCCCGAACCTTAAAAACCCGCGCGGAGGACAAAGTACCGGCAGCGGCCAATTTAAAAGCCGCCCCGGCAAAAAAGCTCATCACCTACAGCAATACCCTGATTGCTTTAGGAGCCTCCACCGGCGGCACGGAAGCGATTAAGGTAGTCCTCAAAGGGTTGCCGGCCAACACGCCCGCAGTCGTAATCACCCAGCATTTACCGGCGGCGTTCAGCGACTCGTTTGTCCGGCACATTAACCTAATCGCCGCCATGACGGCCTGCATTCCCAAGGACGGCCAAATCGTGGAGGTCGGCAACATTTATCTGGCACCGGGAGACCGGCACATGACGGTGAACAGGGATGGGATAAGATATGTCATCCGCTTGCATGACACCGAACCTGTCAATCGGCACAAACCTGCGGTCGATGTGATGTTCCGCTCGGTAGCCCACAGTGCGGGCGGCAATGCCATCGCGGTGTTATTGACCGGCATGGGGGCGGATGGCGCGGCCGGCATGAAAGAAATGCATGATGTCGGTGCCAAAACAGTGGTGCAGGATGAACAGACCAGCGTGGTTTGGGGTATGCCAGGGGCGGCATTCAAATTGGGTTGTGCAGATTATGTGTTGCCGTTGGAAGACGTGGCAAACCGGATTTTAACCTGGGTCAAATAAAGGGCTAGCCACTAAGGCGGGACAGTAAATAGCAAAATGATTGACCCGTGTTAAAAAATCCGTCATTCCGGCAGGGATGCCGGAATCCAGTCACACGGATGTGAAGCAGTGGTTTGGCATCCAGCCTAAATCATGCCGCACCGTTATCGGCATGCGCTAGCGCACAGACTGCCGAAAATTTTGTGAGCTAACATATAGACTGCGGAGTAATTCTGTGATATTTTGATTTTATCTACAATTCAAGAGTCCTTTCCTAAAAATCTTCGATCTCATCAATCGTCATCTCGGCAGAAATTCGCTTCGCGATCTAACGGGGTCGGCAATCCCTGCCGGAACGACGTTGTTTTTAGGTCTCGCACCAGGAGAAGAGTCTTATTAAAGCACCCTGCCCAGCCACGGGGTTCACAATTGCCTCGGCCCGATGCTATTTTGCACCTTCGGACTGAACCTAGAGCGATTAAGTCGGCGCTTCCCTAATCGCTCCAGCGATGAAAGCGTTTCCAAGCCCAGCTATCCCGCTAAAAGATCCTTGGGCCAACCCTGAAAATAGGAGCTATTTATGCAAGACCATCAAGAACCTGGATCGGGTGGCGTGACCGGTAGGGAATACCTGACCTTCACGCTGGGCGATGAGGAATATGGCATCGAAATTCTTATGGTGCAGGAAATACGCAGCTACGAAACGGTCACCAAGATTGCCAATTTACCCGACTTTATCAAGGGAATCATCAATTTGCGGGGAATCATCGTCCCGGTGGTCGATATGCGCATCAAATTTCAATTGAGCAATGTGGCTTATAACGAGTTCACGGTGGTAATCGTCCTGAACGTTTGCGGGCGGGTGATCGGCATGGTGGTGGACAGCGTATCCGACGTGATCGCGCTCATCCCGGAACAAATCCACGCGACGCCTGAATTCGGTGCCAATCTGGACACTAAATACCTGGTCGGACTGGGTACAGTGGACGAGCGCATGATTATTCTGATTGATATTGAATTGTTGATGTCGTCCAATGAAATGGAGCTGATCGCGAAAGCCGTCGCCTGACGGAGGTGCTCCCCCAAGCGGTACGGCGTAATTTGGATCGCGTCCACTAACCCCGGCTGCATTGAGAGCGTCAGGGGTCACAAATTTTTCAAAACAACCCGGCAACCTTGCCAAGAGGATTAAAATGAAACTTCTGAAACTTCGCACCCAACTACTGCTGTTGGTTTTGCTGACCATGGCGGGACTCGTCGGGGTGGCCGGACTTGCACAATACGAGCTTGATCGCGTCTATACAGCGACCAACTACACCAATGTGAATGCCGTACCCAGTTTGATTGAACTGGATGCCGCCACCGATGAATTAGCCAATATTCGGGCAAGAATTTGGCAGCAGGTCTCGCTGACCGATATAACCAAGATCGAAGAGCTGGAACGAAAAATCGCCGCAAGCCGAATCAAGGTCGAAGAACACCTGAAACGCTATGAACCGATGATTGCCGATGATAAAGACCGGCAAATGCTGGCGACCGACCGTACGACCCTGGCAGACTATGACGCGCTTCGCGAGAAGGTCTTCGCTTTGGCTCGCGCGGGCAAAGGCTCAGAGGCCCGCGATCTGCTACTGGCCAATCAGGACAGCATAGCCAAGATTTACGATGCCTTCCAGCAACACCGCCAATACAATGTCGAAATTGGGCAACGGAGCGCCACAGAAGCCACCGAGATGAAGCAAAGCGCCACTTGGCTTTTTTTGGTCATCAGCGTACTGTTACTGGCAGCCATAGCGGTCATAGGCTGGTTGACCGGTCGCAATGTATTGGGGCAATTGGGCTGCGAACCGGTTGAGGCGATGGAATATGCAGGCAAGATCGCTGTGGGCGACCTGGCCTTTCACATCGACGTGAGCGGTAAAGAGCCGGGCAGTCTGGTGATGGCGATATCGACTATGGCCGATGCTATCAAAGCCCTGGTGGCCGATGCCAACCTGCTGGCTAAAGCGGCCGTTGACGGCAAGCTGGCCACCCGTGCTGATGCCAGTAAACATCAAGGCGACTTCCGCAAGATTGTCCAAGGCGTCAATGACACCCTGGATGCGGTGATCAATCCGCTTAACGTGGCGGCCAATTACGTCGACCGCATTTCCAAAGGCGATATTCCAACCAAGATAACCGACACTTACAACGGCGACTTCAACACCCTTAAGAACAACCTCAATACCTGCATCGACGCAGTCGGAATACTGGTCGAGGAGACGGGCACGGTGATTGTCGCGGCGCAGGAAGGCAAGCTGAGCCAGCGTTGCAGCCCGGACAAGGCGCAAGGCGTCTATCGCAAGATCCTAAGAGGAATGAACGACACGCTCGACGCCGTCATTAATCCGCTCAACGTGGCTGCCAATTATGTCGACCGCATTTCCAAGGGCGACACACCACCGAAGATCACCGACACCTACAACGGCGACTTCAACACGCTCAAGAACAACCTGAACGCCTGCATCACTGCCATCGATCAACAAGCCGCTGCGGCACAAGGGATAGCGGCTGGAGATTTATCAGTCTCTATCAATGTGCGTTCAGAGTCCGATGTTGTCGCCAAGAGTTTGCTTGAGGTCACCAAGGTGTTGTCAAGTCTTCAGTCAGAGCTGCAACGCCTGACCAAAGCCTCCGAGGAAGGCCTGTTGTCCGAACGTGGCAAACCGGAGCAGTTTAAGGGGGCTTATGCTGACGTGATCGGGGGCGTTAACAAAATGCTCGACGCCATATTACTGCCCATTGGCGAAGGTAACCGCGTGCTGGATCTCATCCGTGGCGGTAACCTGCGGGAACAGGTGGGAATCGCTTGCAAAGGTGATCACGAAAAAATGAAGCAGGCAATTAACGGTGTGCATGGCTGGCTAACCGAGCTGGTTGCCTACGTAACCAAGATCGCCAACGGCGACATGACGGCAACGATGGGCAAGGCGTCCAACGACGATCAGATCCATGAGTTCCTCGTGCTTCTGAAACAAAACATTCAAAACCTGGTGGCCGACGCCAACCTGCTGGCTAAAGCGGCCGTTGACGGCAAGTTGGCCACCCGCGCGGATGCAAGCAAACATCAGGGCGACTTTCAGCGTATCGTCAAGGGCGTCAATGACACCCTGGATGCGGTAATTAATCCGCTCAACGTGGCCGCCAATTACGTCGATCGCATCTCCAAAGGCGATATTCCACCCAAGATTACCGACACTTACAACGGTGACTTCAACACCCTCAAGAACAACCTCAACACCGCTATCGATTCCGTCACCAACCTGGTGGCCGAGGCCGGCAACCTCGAGAAGGCGGCGGTCGAAGGCCGTCTGGCCACCCGGGCTGATGCCGCCAAGTACCAAGGCGACTACCGCAAGATCGTCGTTGGCGTCAACAACACACTCGATGCGGTAATTAATCCGCTCAACGTGGCCGCCAATTACGTCGACCGCATTTCCAAGGGCGACATCCCACCCAAGATCGCCGACACCTATAACGGTGACTTCAACACGCTCAAGAACAACCTTAACACAGCTATCGATTCCGTCAATGCGCTGGTCGCCGACGCGAACATTTTGGCCAAAGCGGCGGTCGAGGGCAAGCTGGCAACCCGTGCCGATGCAACCAAACATCAGGGCGACTTCCGCAAGATCGTCAAGGGCGTCAATGACACTCTGGATGCGGTGATCAATCCGCTCAACGTGGCCGCCAATTACGTCGACCGCATTTCCAAGGGCGACATCCCGCCGAAGATAGCCGACACCTATAACGGCGACTTCAATACGATCAAGAACAACCTTAACACCGCCATCGATTCCATCTCTAACCTGGTGGTCGAGGCCGGCAACCTTGAAGCGGCAGCGGTCGAAGGTCGCCTCGCTACCCGGGCTGATGCCGCCAAGTACCAAGGCGACTACCGCAAGATCGTCGTCGGCGTCAACAACACGCTCGACGCCGTCATTAATCCGCTCAACGTGGCTGCCAATTACGTTGACCGCATTTCCAAAGGTGACATCCCGCCGAAGATTGCCGACACCTATAACGGCGACTTCAACACGCTCAAGAACAACCTCAACACCGCCATCGATTCCGTCAATGCGCTGGTCGCGGACGCCAACATTTTGGCTAAAGCTGCGGTCGAGGGCAAGCTTGAAACCCGTGCCGATGCGACCAAACATCAGGGCGACTTCCGTAAGATCGTCACTGGTGTCAATAACACGCTCGACGCCGTCATTAATCCGCTCAACGTGGCCGCCAATTACGTCGATCGCATTTCCAAGGGCGATATTCCACCGAAGATTGCCGACACCTATAACGGCGACTTCAACACGCTCAAGAACAACCTCAACACCGCCATCGATTCCGTCAATGCGCTGGTCGCCGATGCGAACATTTTGGCCAAAGCGGCAGTGGATGGCAAGCTGGCAACCCGTGCCGATGCGACCAAACATCAGGGCGACTTCCGCAAGATCGTCACTGGTGTCAATAACACGCTCGACGCCGTCATTAATCCGCTTAACGTGGCCGCCAATTACGTTGACCGCATTTCCAAGGGCGACATCCCGCCGAAGATTGCCGACACCTATAACGGCGACTTCAACACGCTCAAGAACAACCTTAACACCGCCATCGATTCCATCTCTAACCTGGTGATTGAGGCCGGCAACCTTGAAGCTGCTGCGGTCGAAGGCCGCCTCGCCACTCGGGCTGATGCTGCCAAGTACCAAGGCGACTACCGCAAGATCGTCGTCGGCGTCAACAACACCCTGGACGCCGTCATTAATCCGCTCAACGTGGCTGCCAATTACGTTGACCGCATTTCCAAAGGCGACATCCCGCCGAAGATTGCCGACACCTATAACGGCGACTTCAACACGCTCAAGAACAACCTCAACACCGCCATCGATTCCGTCAATGCGCTGGTTGCGGACGCCAACATTTTGGCTAAAGCAGCGGTCGAGGGCAAGCTTGAAACTCGTGCCGATGCGACCAAACATCAGGGCGACTTCCGCAGGATCGTCACTGGTGTCAATAACACCCTGGACGCCGTGATCAATCCGCTCAACGTGGCAGCAGGCTACGTCGACCGTATCTCCAAGGGCGATATTCCACCCAAGATTACCGACACCTACAACGGTGACTTCAACACCCTCAAGAGTAACCTCAACACCTGTGTCGACGCCGTCAATGCGCTGGTGGCCGATGCCAACTTGCTGGCTCGGGCCGCCGTGGACGGCAAGCTCGAAACCCGTGCCGACGCCGCCAAGCACCAGGGCGACTTCCGCAAGATTGTGGCCGGTGTCAACGGCACGCTGGACAGCATCGTCGAACCCATCAACGAGGTGGTCAGGGTGATGGGCGCACTGGCAAATAGCGACCTTACCGAGAAGATCACGGCAAACTACCAAGGCACTTTCGCGACGCTGTGCGACAACGTCAATATCTCGGTGAACAACTTAGGCCAAGCCGTCTCGACCATCAAGGAAGCCACCGACTCCATCAACACCGCCGCCAAAGAGATTTCCGCAGGCAACGCCGACCTCTCGCATCGCACAGAACAACAGGCCGCAAGCCTTGAGGAAACAGCAGCGAGCATGGAGGAACTGGCTTCCACGGTGAAACAGAACGTCGACAATGCCAAACAGGCCAACCAAATGGCGGTGGAGGCTTCGAAAGTGGCCATCAAGGGCGGCAATGTGGTGCAACAGGTGGTCGGCACCATGAGCGCCATCAACGAAAGTTCGGGCAAAATCGTCGACATCATCAGTGTGATCGACGGCATCGCCTTGCAAACCAATATCCTGGCGCTCAACGCGGCGGTGGAAGCGGCGCGGGCCGGCGAGCAAGGCCGAGGCTTTGCGGTGGTGGCCAGCGAGGTGCGCAACCTGGCGCAGCGCTCGGCAGCGGCTGCGAAGGAAATCAAAGGTCTGATCAGCGATTCCGTGGAGAAAGTGGATGACGGCAGTAAACTGGTCGGCGAAGCCGGAAAAACCATGGAAGAGATTGTCGCCTCGGTAAAACGCGTGACCGACATCATGGCAGAAATAGCCGCAGCGTCCGTGGAACAAAGCTCAGGTATCAATCAGGTGAATCAGGCAGTCACTCAAATGGACGAAGTGACCCAGCAAAATGCCGCACTGGTGGAACAAGCCGCCGCTGCCGCCGAATCGCTGGAAGAGCAGGCGTCCACCTTGTCTGACACTGTGGCGCAGTTCCATATCGATAGTTCCAGCCGACATTCCGCTGCGCCCCGCCGTACCGGCAGTATGCAGGTTGTCACGCATAAACCCGCCGCCATGCCGGCAGTCAAAACCGCAAAGCCTAGCCAAGAAAGCGACGACGAGTGGAGTGAGTTCTAAACGGGTAACGGGGTAGAGGACGAAAGGTGTGTCCTGCTCCCCGGATAATGGCTGATAGAGGGCGGTGTTTAAACGCCCTCTAGCATTGTGTCACTTAACTTAAATGCAAATTAAGGTAATTATTCAGTCCCCCTCTTTAACAAAGAGGGGTTAGGTGAGATTTTATTAGATAAATCCCCCTCAATCCCCCTTTTTCAAAGGGGGAGGTGAATAATTACAAATTAAGAGCTATATTTGAGATCGTGAAACCAAAGCGTTATAGTTATCGAATTTCCCTTCACCCAACCCTGTCTCCCACGGGAGAGGGGTTATTTCCGGCATGGCGGGATTTTAACGCTTAATTCACAGCTAACGTCATTGCTTCCCGGGCTTGCACTGCACAAACAGGACAGCGTCATTTTCACCGCTAATGCAACCTCACTATGAGCAGAGATCCCTATCAAAAGGAGTTTTTATTCACGCCGTCGGATTTCGAACGGATCCGCACGCTGCTGTATCAGCATAGCGGTATCAAACTCAGCGATAGCAAATCAAATATGGTGTACAGCCGTTTGGCACGGCGACTGCGTGCTACTGGTATGAACTCGTTTTACGAGTATCTGCAACGGATGGAGCGGGATCAGGGTGAAGAATGGGATGCCTTTATCAACGCGCTCACCACCAACCTCACGGCTTTTTTTCGTGAACCCCATCATTTCCCGCTCCTTAGGGAGCATGTGCTAAGTTTGCACAAACGACCCCTGCGTTTATGGTGCGCGGCCGCCTCGACGGGCGAGGAACCCTACACCATGGCCATGACGATGGTGGATGCTTTCGGCAGCTTCAAGCCGCCTGTGCATATCATCGCCACCGATATCGACACCAACGTACTGAGCAAGGCCAAAGCCGGTATTTACCCGCTGGAGCGGGTGGAAAAACTGCCGCCGGAAACCCTCAAGCGCTTTTTCCTCAAAGGCTCCGGCAACAATGCCGGCTATGTTCAGGTGCGCAAGGAGTTGCGCGACCTGATCAGCTTCAGCCAGCTCAACCTGCTGGATGCCAACTGGCCGGTTAGCGGGCTATTCGATGTCATTTTCTGTCGTAATGTCATGATTTATTTTGATAAGGAAACGCAATATAAAATTCTCAAGCGTTTCGCACCGCTGCTGGAAACGCACGGATTGTTGTTCGCCGGCCATTCGGAAAGCCTGCATCACGCCGCCGATTTCTTTAAATTACGCGGCAAAACCGTATACGAACTCGCCTCCCATGACCGCCATTCGCGGGCAAAGGCTACCTTGAATAACCCAAAGGATCAAAATTGAGCGGGCCATGTCGACATCCAATTTGAATGACGAAGCCTTGGCACCCAATTTTTATTTTGACCGCTATTTTGACATCGATGCCGTCAAGATTTTACCCGGCGAATATTACGCCACCGCGCGTCCCATGGTCATTGTCACCGTGCTGGGCTCCTGTGTGGCCGCCTGTATCCGGGATCGCGTCAGCGGTATCGGCGGCATGAATCACTTCATGTTGCCGATCAATAATGAGGCCGTGGATAACGGCGACGCTGCGGCCTGCTATGGAATCCACGCGATGGAAATTCTCATCCATCAGTTACTCAACATGGGAGCGCAGCGGAGAAATCTGGAAGCCAAGATATTCGGCGGCGGCAATCTGATTAAAAGCTTTACGGTAGACAACGTCGGCGAACGTAATGCCATGTTCGTGCGTGATTATCTGAAACTCGAACAAATACCCGTCGTGGCTGAGGATTTACTCGGTATTTATCCGCGCAAAATTTACTTCCTCCCGGCGCAAAACAAAGTTATGGTTAAAAAACTGAAGCAATTGCATAATGATACCATTATCCAGCGCGAGCAAAATTTAAGTAACCGGCTGTGCAGCGAAACGTTTACCGCCGGCGACCGGGATTTGTTCTGAAATTTATTTTTATTGATGATTGCCGTTTAGCGGCGAATAGGCTTGATCATGCGGGTCATTTTTCACGAGGCTTTTCACGAAGCCTACTATTCAGACGACAAGTACGACAACGCGGCTGATCCAGAGCGGCTGGCCGGTATCATGACCGCTTTGCGCGACGAGGGACGGTATGTCGTCAACGTCCCGGAACCGGCCACTCGGGCCGACCTGCTGCGCGGACACAGCGAATCCCGCGTAGCTGAAGTCGAGCGCAAGCCCCGCCTCTTCGATATGGCCTCACTGGCCGTCGGAGCCGCTACCCTGGCGGCTGAAATCGCCATACACGGCGAACCGACGTTCGCCTGCGTCAGGCCGCCTGGCCACCACGCCAGTCGTTGCTCGGCCTGGGGCCATTGCACTTTCAATAACGTCGCCTTGGCGCTGCTGAGGCTTCGCGACTTGGGCCTGATCCGATCGGCCTTTGTCGTCGATTTCGACCATCATACCGGCGATGGCACTCTGGACGTGCTACGCGAGTGGCCCGAAGCGCATACCTTCAATGCCTATGGCGACAGCATCGCCACCTATCTTTACACCCTGGAGGATCGCCTCAAGCAGGCACCCCAGGTCGACATTCTCGCTGTTTCAGCAGGCTTCGATGGCTACCTTCACGATTTGGGTCACAAGCTCAGCACCGAGGATTATTTCACTATCGGCCGACTATTGCAGGGCTACGCCATCCGCCTCGGACATCAACGCCGTTTCGCCGTGCTGGAAGGGGGCTATTATTTGCCTGACCTGGGCAAAAACGTCCTCGCTTTTTGCCGTGGCTTCGAGTGAACATCCCATGAAACAAATACCGAATTTTATCATCACTCCCCGTGATACTCTGGCCGGCTACGACCGCATCGATATCGACCTGCCCGATGTGCGGGTAGGCAACATCCGCTGCCGTTTCATGGGCGAAAAGGTCATCGTGTATTCAATACAAGTGTTTCCCGAGTTCCAGGGGAACGGCTACGGCAGAGCGGCTATTGACCTGCTCAAGAGCCGGTTTTCCGTCATAGTCGCCGACCGCGTTCGCTTCACTGCCCGCGACTTCTGGGAGAAAATGGGGTTGAAGGCGCTACCGGACGGCAACTGGGAGTACCGACGCCCAACATAGCGGGGTGTCCGGTTTTTTGAGTTTGTAGAATTTAGGCATTCTGTTAAAGTTTTTCGCCAAATTGTCGATAACAATGACAGATAAGAAGATACCAAGGAAATTAACATGACTATCGAATTAATAACAGGCAGAATAAACACTGCGCCCACTATCACCACCCAAAAAGCTGACATCGATAGCGAAAAAAAAGCGCATGTTAAAAGCGCCGGAACCGATGACAGCATTACCATTACTGCCATGGCTCAGGGCATACAAAAGGTCTTGGGATCCACTTCCTCGGCTACCAGCGTTGATGTTGACCGGGTTGCCGCAGTAAAAAAAGCCCTTGCTGACGGCAGTTACCAGGTTAATGGTGAAAGAATTGCGAGCAAAATGATTCAATATGAAAAATTAATGCCTCAAGACAACGTGATTTGAGCATAATAGAAAAAATGGCTACCAACTAAGGCGGGACACTTTTGACTATGAACAATCACGGTGAACCCAAAAAGATTAAGGGCTGCTGCCGCCTCTCTAACTTGTTGGAAAAACAGGATGTCCTGCCTTAGTTGGTAGCCGAAAAAATGAATTAACCGACCAGTATTCCTGTCTGTGAGCTATTTTTTATACACTCAAGTTAATTTGCTGAATGGTTCCGGTTTTACCGTCTTCTGTTAAATAAACGCCGGTATCGGTAATTTCCCCCAGCGATTTATTATCCGTGGTATTTAATTGAAAGGGTGTGGTTGCATGCCCCAGATAGATGGCACCTATGTTTTTATCGCCCAGAGCAATAAGCTGCTGGCTACCGTCCTCGTTTCGTTGCCAGATTCTAAGACTATCATAGATCGGATCTGCTTCATCAATAAAGCCATTGTTGTCGCTGTCATATTTGGCCAATTCTGAAAATCCGTTGCCGGAATTTGGGCCAAACAGTTCAGAGCCATTGTTGATAACGCCGTCCTGATTTTTATCCAGTGCCAAAAAACCGCTGCCCGGTTTTAGTGTGGCGATTTGTTCAGTAGTACCGTTGGCATCAATATCAAATTCAAAGTGTTTTTGTGACAGTTCTGCTGCATTGCCGTCAAAATTGATAACAAGAGGATCGATTTTCTTTTCGGGATCACCGGCAGTGATAGAAGAGCTTGTTTCCATTTTAAATTCGCGGCTCATATTCAATTTAACTGAAAACGCGATACTTTTCCCGTCTTGTGTTTTGATGGAACCGGTTGCTGTAAAGCTTGTGCTTTCAGACTCCTGATAGGCCAAATGATGCTCGTAAACAAGACCAAAGCCTGCTGAGGATTGCTGATTGGTTGGCGGCGTTGTTTGTATTTCAACGTTTTTAGCAGTGGTTGCAGTGCCGCCACCAACGCTGGCTGTTAGATCATTCGCCGTGAAGAGTTTGAAATCCTGGCCGGTTATCTGTTTAACCATCTGTCTTATTATTAGAAACATGACACTGCTATCGGCATCAAGTGATTGACTGAGATCAAGCGATTGTTTTTCTGTTTTTAGTGTTTGAGCGGAATCACTTAGACTCAGCGTATCTGCCGACTGTTCTTTTTTGCTTACCCCAGCTTTTTCTATTGGTTGTTCTTGAGTTTTCCAGAGCCGTAGTGACTCGGATTCTTGAGAACTCTTTAAAAATTGATGCTGAGTATTTAATTGGATGGTAGAACTTTTTATGATCATTAGCGGTAACCCTCTAAGGCAAAGCTTGTACCTTTGGTTATCGGCTAATATCGAAATTAGTTTAAAGTCTCTTAATAAATAATTTTTAATACATCGACGCTAAAACCGGCATTGACGCCTTGGAATACCCATAATGGTAGTGCGGTACACTGGAGAATAATGCTTTTCTGTCAGGCGAACTTATTGGGTCTTGGTGCGTTGCAAATGATAAAGAGTAAGACCTATATTTGCCAGTTGAGCAAAATATTTAAACGTTTCAAAATCTTCTTTTTTTAAAGGTTGGCTACTAATCCCACGATCAGCGTAAATCAAACCAATCGGCGTTTTATTGGAAAAAACCGGCATCAAAAAACATTCATTTTTTCCAATCACATTGATATCCTGGAAGGTATAATATTTGTCATTATCCGAGGGTTTAGTCCATAAAGCTTGAATACCGGCCATGGCATGAAAGAAAAGATTGGGCGGAGTTTCCCGAATATTGAAAATGATCTTGTGATGAAGGATTTCTTTACGCCATCCCAAAGAAAGGGATTCTCTAAGACACTGTTTATCGGCAACCAACATAGAAAACATGGTTCTGTCCATACCTATACTTCGATGAATTCCCTCAAGCACCATTCCCAATAATTGGTTAACATCAATCTGGTCACTCAATATTGATGTTATATCTTGTGAAATCTGTAGTTGCAGCAGTTTTTTATCGATAATCGGCTCTGGCTCAGGAAGTTGATCCAGACTACCTTTTATGAGTTTGGCGGCGTCAGTAGCTCCAAATTGAAAAGCAAGTTCAGCGGCGGTTTTGATATTATTTTGAAGGTTTTCAGCGATAACTTTCCTGGATTGTTTGGTAAGCGCTTCAATTTTCCTGATACAGGCCTTGTATTCATCTGACCCCGTACCTTTTTTTAAAGCCTCGGCAATCTCATAACCTAATTGAACAAAACCTACCCTGTGGTTTTTGAACAAGCCATTGGGTTTGATCGACTCTTCAATCAAGCCGCCTAATTCCCACGCTTTACTTAAGCAAACCCCCAACTCTGTTAATTTAAAGCCCAGCACTTCTCGCTCTGCTTCTTCTCTGCTAAATTCTCCTTCATTTATCAGAGTCTGGATCTGCTCTCCCTGTTCACCGCAATAGCACCAAAAACAAATGCTGCCGATACGGTTAAGCAATGCGGCAATAAAAACTTCTTCAGATGATGAATCGTTGGTCGCAATAGCGATTGACTTTGCATGAACCGCAGCTTGAATGGCTTGGGTGATTTCTTCGTTGACCTGCCGTAAGTTGATCGCAGATAAAATAGATTCAAAAAAAGAACAAACCAGCGTTAATTCACGAATAACATCGTAACCCAGCATGATAATGGCTCGTGACACCGTGACGATTTTATAATGAGATAAATTGTAATTAGAAGAGTTGCTGATTTTTAATAATTTAACCGTCAAATTCGGATCCTGCAAAATAACAGATGCCAATTCCATAGCGCCTTTTCTTTCATCGTTCAAAACATGATGAATTCTAAGTGCTGTATTTGAAAATATCGGCATTTCTTTTTTGCACAGCACCTGTGTCCATTCAGTAAGAGACTTGAGGGGCGCTGTAGTTGCTTTGGGGTCTTTTTCCAGGTTCATCAGAAGTCTTGGAGCCGGATACCCCGTCCTTCAGGTCGGGGAGGAATAGCGCGGCCGGCGATAGCCGATCGGCAATTGGTTTTAACTTTATTGTGCATTGGAAAGAAGTCGATAAACTGACGCTTTACTGAGTGCGTATTCAGACATTAGATTTTTTATTAAAACACCATCAGCACGTTTCTGTTTCATTTCTGACAACTGTTGACAGGATAGTTTGGCTTTAGCGCCAAACTGAACACCGTTGCTCTTTGCCTTGGAAATGCCATCAGCTTGCCGTTCTGCGCGTATGGCATTTTCAAATTCAGCAATGGCACCCAACGTAGAAAAGAGCAATTTACCGGTAGGCGTTGAGGTATCAATAGCCTGATCCAGGACGACAATCTCAACTTCTCTTTTTTTCAGGTCATCCGCTATTTTGGCCAAATCAAGTGTTGATCTGGCCAGCCGATCAAGTTTGGTAATGATAAGCGTATCGCCCTTACGCACATGACGCAGACACGCTTGTAGTTGAGGCCGATTGTTGGCATTGCTGCCACTCTTTTTTTCTTGGAAAATTTGTCCATCGCCTTCTTTGCATCCGGAAGCGATAAGTTTTGACAGTTGAACATCTAAACTTTGTCCGGTAGATGAAACTCTTGCATATCCAATTTTAGCCATGATGTCCGCTGCTCATGATGTTCTATTTTATTTAAGACTTTATAAGACCAAATAATAAGACATAAAGTAAGACGCGTCAAGGCTGCATTGTTTTCGCCTAAAAAATAATCTTACAATGTATACTTTATAAGACACTAGACAGCATAATCTTTGGATATTGAACTTTCTACACTTGCTGATAAAATTAAGCCGTTGAATGTGAGAGAACAGTCTATTTTTTAACTGACATCATGGCTTTAATTTCTGCCTCGTTTTTTCCACGCGTTTTGCTTTGATTTTTGGGCAGGTTTGCCCATTGTGTTGGGGTCAATGGTTTTGTTATGGTGGGGTTTGGTTTAGTTGTTGTTGTTTTTTCTACTTCTTTCAATCCGAAGGTAAAACAAAAGTGCGTAACAGACCGGCCTGTTTTTCTTTGGGTATAATTTACCCGAAGGTCTGAATACTGGTTGATCTCCTCAATAGCGGGGTTAATAACCCGGTCTTTTAAGTTATCAATACGCTCATATTCATTATTAAGTTCTAAGCGGTCTTTAAGCTCAACGATACTAAATTCCTTATAGCCAAACGATAACCACTGCCGTAAAAATTCATATATTCTGTGTGAATAAGAACCCTTAAACCTAAGCGTATGTCTTTGCGTGTAGCTGGTAAAGTTGCCTTCTATGGCGAACAAGTATGGTTTTATTGCTACGGAAAACTGCAAGATTATTTTGCCTTCCCCCTCCGGTGCGCTAACGCTACCAAACCAATTTATCCACGTATTCGTAGATGGTATAAGCAATTTTTGGTCAATAAGATTTTTAGCCGCAATTTTTAACTGGTGATATACACCGTCTACGTTGTCGAGTTCAGTTATATCAAATAACTCACTGGCTCTTAGTTCAAAAAACCTATCAGGGGTTAATTCGTTTTTACTGTCAATTTGTGCGATACAGGCATCGACAATACGGGTTTCAATTAACCCCCTACTATATTTCGACTCTATCAGTTTATTTCCCTTAGTAACCTTTAAATATTTTAGCTTCATAATATCACTACAAAATAATTATTTTTGCAGGACTATATCATAAAAAATATAACTGCATAATAATTATTCTTGCAGGATTATCCATTAAATCTGTAGGGATTAAGCATTAAATCTGTAGGAGTTAAGCATTAAATCTGTAGGGCAATCCATTAAATCTGTAGGGCAATCCATTAAATCTGTAGGGACATAGGTTCTACAGGCCACGAATACCAAGCCCTCCAACACGCTGTAAACAAGTATTAAAAAAAGGTAAAAGAAAAAAAGGCAAAACCTTGTCGCTATCGCTAAAAATCAAAAGCAAAAACCCGCCACCTAAAACCGCCCTGGACAGCACAATCTTAGGCTACCTTTTTTCTCACAGCTATAGTTGTGTCGCTTAAAAACAATTTAAAAACATCAAACCTATGTAAATCAATTACATCCTAAGTGACACAAGATAATTGAGTATCATAGCGGTTAGGGCGGGGCAGTTACGGCACCCGCGTCAGGGTTAACCCACCGCCTTTAGTACATTGCCTATTTTCTGTAAGCCACCTAAAAACCGATATTTTGTTGTTGTTCTTGCTGCCCTTGTTGCCAAAGCGTATCAAACACAAATTCCTTATACCGCCTTTGAAAATCACCATCGTCAGTGACTTTTTACGACAGTAAAAACAATGACAGTCGATATCCGTCCCTACTACGCGCAAATGAACGCTGCCACTACTCGACCAGAATAACCAACAGCGGGTTGGTAAGCCTGCTAAAATTAGCCCCTATTCCCCAAGGAGCTAAAAGTGGTTAAATCAGAATTTGTGCGTGCGTTAAATGAGAAATTACCTGACCGTCATTTAGACGATGTGGAGTCGGCGGTTAATTGTCTGTTGCAACACATGGCAGATGCCTTGGTTCAAGATGAGCGTATTGAGATCCGAGGTTTCGGTAGTTTTAATTTACGTCATCGGCTGCCCCGTATTGCACGTAATCCTAAAACCGGTGAGTCTGTGAATTTACCGGCTAAAGTAGTTATTCACTTCAAGCCAGGCAAGGAAATGAAGGACAGAGTGGATGCTGCGCGGGGTCAATGCGACATCACGGGATTAGGTTGAACTGTTTACAGCGGTGTCTTGTTTTTTGTTACTTGTCCCTAAGAGACGTTCAGCATAAATTGAATCCGGCGAATAGTTTTGGTGTAATTGGTTTTTAAGTGCCTGATATTGTGGGTACTGCTTTAAACTGTCCCATTTGAAGCTTACAATTATATCTTTTAACAGCAGAAGATCACCTTGAAATATATCAAAGCACCTGGTCCAGGTCGGCTATTGTGTGGTTCAGCACTTGCGTACTGGTTATCTGGTTTTGTTAATCCTGCATTTGTTGCAATTGCAGTAATGACCCTTCTTTTCATCCCGGTTTTTTATAACGATTATTTACATTCCGAAGCACCTGACAAAAACAAGCCATCAACTAATCGCGTTAAGCCAATCAAGAATAAAAAATCCGGAAAATCATTAGAGGCCAAAGATAAACCATCCGGCACTCCATTGTTGGAAAACAATACAGGAAATGTACAAACTGACATTTTGTTGCCAGTCAAAAAAACCAAACCGTAGACCTTTTTTTCATGTCGAAAATACACCCGCCCCAATCTATCACCACTGAATCGGTTTAATTCGATTCAGACGGCTGAAATATTCTTGTACTTCAACTGGCGGTAACGTAAATATGTCTACACAAAAAACAACCAACAACTACAGTAAAGTTTAATTTTCGCGCGTGCGGTTGTAGTTGTTTTTTATGTTTTAATTGTTTTATATGTTTTCGGAGCATTTTTCATTTTATAAATCATGGTGTTATAACGATAACTACGAGGAATTTGTGGTGAACTACGAGGAATTTGTGGTGAAGCTTTTTGAGTTTATGGTTGTTTTTATTTATAAAAAATAATGACCTATATTTAATGCGTATTAAATTTTTATGGCTAAATTGAAAAAGAAATTACTACCATCTTCATTGATCGTTACTCAGTCAAATCAATTGATGGAAGCACGTTACAACCTTAGTTTAGGTGAGCAACGTCTAATTTTATCTATGATTGCAAAAATACAACCGGATGATGAGGATTTTAAACCCTATCGCATAAGCATTGGTGAATTTGCTGACTTTTTGGGTATAGCCAGGGGGGCGGCTTATCATGAATGCAAGAAAATCACCAAGTCTTTGTTGGGTCGAGTTTTGGAGATTCAAGAACCTGGACGATTATTGCAAACAGGTTGGGTGTCATCAGCTGATTACATTGATGGTACAGGTATGGTAAATTTGAGTTTTGATCCATTGTTAAAACCGTATCTGTTGCAACTAAAAGGTAATTTTACTTCTTGTAAGCTTGAGATATTGTTAAGTTTTAAAAGCCAATACACGATGCGGATTTATATGTTGTTAAAACAATATGAACGATTAAAAGAACGTGAAATAGAACTTGGTGAATTGCGTCAGATGCTAGGTCTTAGGAATACTCAATATGAGGTGCTACTTAGTAGTTGATTTTATACGCTAAAGTGTGTATAAATAGAAAGCATGGATACCTATAGACCGAATGAATTTGCAAAGCTAATAGCCAAAACTACCAAAACTTTACAGCGATGGGATAGGGAAGGTATTTTAACAGCTCACAGAACGCCCACAAACCGGCGGTTCTACACCCATGACCAGCTTTCTGAGATTATGGGTGTTAAAGCTGATAAGCGAATAGCCGTCAGCTATTGCCGTGTGTCCAGCCCTGGACAAAAAGACGATTTACTGTCACAACAAAAAGCGGTGGCTGATTTCTGCATCGGCGCTGGCATTGCGGTTGATGAGGCCATCGTTGAAATCGGTGGCGGTTTAAACTTAAAGCGCAAGCAATTTGTAAGGCTTATGTCACTGGTTGAAGCCAGGGCAATCCATACTTTAGTCATTGCACATAAAGACCGTCTGGCTCGTTTCGGCATGGACTGATTTGGCTATTTTCTTGAACAACATGGGTGCAAGTTGATTATTATCAACAATGAAGCGTTATCGCCATAATCAGAAATGGTGCAAGATTTGATGACGATTATTCATTGTTTTTCCTGTTGATTATACGGACTCCGTCGGTATAAAAAAATTATCAAGGAAGCAGCGAGTGAGAACACAGATAGCTTTTAGCGATAAGATCAATCCAGGAAAAATTGCGGCATTGACTGAGCAAGCCGGACGTTTAGGCGCTATCCGTTCGGAAGTGTGGGAGCGCTTCGGTTCCATTAACGGAATCGGCTTACGCGATAGAACCATCCGGGATAACTGGCTTAAACAAGGCAAAAAGTTCAACGTCGGCGCAACACCTTGGAAACAAACCTTGTGCGACGCGATAAGCAACATTAAAGCCTGTCATGAAGCCGCAAAGTTTGACGTAAAGCAAGCCATCCGTCGGCATACCAAAGAAAAAATCGAACAAAAACGCCTGTACACTTTGTTAAAATCCGACAAATATCTGGACGACCGCTATCTATCGCGCACGATGCGTAAATATTTTAAGCGCGGACATAGCCATACCCATAATCAAATCATCGTTCGTTCTGACGATTACACCGTATTTACCTTGGGCGGCAAAGTCTGGATTAAAATCCCCAGCTTGATTAAAGGCAAACGCATCGCCATCCCGTTAAGCACCACC
>Ga0194056_10000018_pt1 | contig 61800 bp, 45 predicted proteins | sample SepL4413m_MetaG_FD_155458 | JGI IMG/M metagenome (GOLD analysis project Ga0194056, IMG submission 155458) | Anoxic zone freshwater microbial communities from boreal shield lake in IISD Experimental Lakes Area, Ontario, Canada - Sep2016-L442-13m | ecosystem: Environmental > Aquatic > Freshwater... | reverse complement strand
CATCTGGTGGTTTGGACACAGGGACTTATAGCTTGAATCTAACCGGTACCAGCATACCTGCTTTTGAGGTATTAACTACACAGGAAGATGCTCTGGCAACATTAACGACCACGATGTTGCCGATCACTGATTTGGAGCAAACAGCCGCTCAACTCACTTACACGCTTGCTACGCTGCCGCTCAAAGGCCTCTTGAGCAAAGCCGACATAAACTTAATTGCAGGAAATACTTTTACCCAAGCCGATGTTAATAATGGATTGATTAAATTGTCACCGAAAGCCAATGCTAACGGCACCGACAGCTTTACCTTTAGTGTCGCTGACGGTAAGGGCGGTGTGCTTGCCAAGCAAACTTTTGCAATTAATATCACGCCGATTAATGATGCGCCCACGTTAACGGCGTTTGCTGCACCCGTTGCCAGCGGCAACGAAGACAACCCAATTCCGGTTACTTTTGCCAGTCTTAAGGCACAAGGTAATGAAGTGGATGTTGATGGCACCGTAGTGGCGTTTGTTATTAAAGCGGTCAACACCGGTAAGTTATTGATTGGTGCTTCCGCTGGCACGGCAACAGCTTGGAATGCCAGCAACAACAATATCATTGATCTCACCCACCAAGCCTTTTGGACACCGGCCACCAATGCCAACGGTTCATTGAATGCGTTTACAGCGGTAGCCAAAGATAATGGCGGTTTACTCTCAGCTACGCCTATTCAGGCAAAAATCAATGTAGCGCCGGTACGGGATGACCGCATCATCAATGGGTCATTGGGAAATGACAGCTTAACGGGGGATACCATCGACAGTGGCAGTTACGATACCTTAAATGGACTGGCAGGCAATGATATTTTGAAAGGTTTGCTTGGCAATGACACCTTGAACGGTGGTGCCGGTGCCGATATCATGAAAGGAGGCGATGGCTCTGATACTTATTTTGTCGATAATGTAGGTGATGTTGTCATCGAAACCAATGCCTTGGCAAGCGCCGGTGGTACAGACCTTGTTAATAGTTATTTGGCCGCTTATACCTTGGGTGCGAATGTAGAAAATGGTCGCATCTTGGCAAGCGGCGCTGCCAACCTAAGCGGCAATAGCCTTAACAATGTTATCTATGCCGGTAATGGCATCAACAGCCTTGATGGTTTGGGTGGAACCGATACCCTGTCTTATCAATACGCAACTACCACAAGTAACGTCGGGGTAACCCTCAACTTATCAGCGTTAAATGCTTCAGGCCAAGCCAAAGCCAGCGGTATTTCCGGTGCTGATTTAATTAAAAATATCGAAAACATTACCGGCTCTAACTACAACGACACGCTTACCGGTAATGCAGCGGCCAATACATTGAATGGCGGTGCCGGCAACGACCTCTTAACCGGCGGCAACGGCACCGACAAACTCACCGGCGGTGCAGGCGCTGACACGTTCGACTTTAATGCCCTGCTTGAAAGCATCAAAGGTAACACACGCGACAGCATCACCGACTTTACCCATAGCCAAGCTGACAAAATTGATCTGGCCGGTATCGATGCAAACAGCAAGGTGGCAGGTGATCAGGGCTTTACTTACATTGGCGCAAAAACGTTTACCGGTATCGCAGGACAGTTGGATTATCTCAATGGGATTCTTGCCGGTGATACCAATGGTGACAAAGTGGCTGATTTTGAAATAGCCATTACCTTGGTGGGTGGCACTGCGTTGGTTAGCGCGGATTTTGTGTTGTAAGACAAACTACAGGCTGGATGGCTTATCTCATTTCTTCGTTTCGATGTCGGGATGAGATAAACTTGGGAACGTTTACTATAGATATCTACACGGGTTTTGATATTTTAAATATAATGGCTTAAAAATAAACCGTAAACCGTGGAAAATTAAATATGGAACCTAGATCATCAAGTCAGGAACTGCACCATGAGATTTTTGGCTCAATTCTGGATAGGGTTGAGATGACTCCTTATTTATTATTATCGGCGGATAATTATCAAACAGCGCTTAGGCAGGCGGCCAAGATGATGAATAATCGGGGGTTTGATATAGTTGGTAATGGCGAGCTACAGGAAAGCGAGCAGGAACGAGCAAAAACTTACGTTAACCGAACCTACAATTATTTTTTAAACTGGATGTTTCCGTTTGTTAAAAAGCAACTTGAAGGACTTCTTGCCCTGAATTCCGGTAATGCCGAGCTTTACCACAACTGTCTGCAAGCCATTGGCCGGGTAGAAACGATCTTGAATGATACCGATTTTCAAGACATAGCCAATCAAGATCCAAGGCATCTTTTCCTGTTGGCTTCTTCAAGAAAGTATCCGACGGTATTTGCCGGTTATCAGGGTAAAAACAGGGAGGTTCCGCTGGAATGGCAGCAAACGGCCTGTTCCATGCTAAAAATGGGTTACTTGATCAAGTCTATCGAAGAAGAGAGCCAAGATATTAATGATTACGCCCAGTTGGGTTTTTTTCTGGAAACTGAAAAGCAAAGCCTGGATGATCTGTTTAATTATGGCTGGGAAAATCCGCAACACATTCCGGCCAGCGAATCAGCGCAAAATGCCTTTGTTAAAATATCCTCATTTTTTCATAAACTGAAAGAGTCCATAACCTTTGATGATCAACAAAACGGCTTTGTTTTTGATAGCGGGGATGGCGTTCGGGTTAATATTACTGAAATTAAAGCCAGATTAAAAAGTCCTGAAAGCATGGTGACCAAATTAGGGAAAGATTTGGAAGGAGAAGCTTATGATATCAGGGATATTCTGGCCATCACTTTTATACTCAAAGACCGGGATGATACATTGAAACTGTTTCATGCCTTGCAAAAAAAAGGTGTTATTCTTCAGGAAAACACCAACTCCCAATCCATCACCCAAACCCTGTTTGATGACCCTGAAAGCATGATAGAAGCGGTGCGAAGATTGATGGTTAGCCTTTCACAAAGTGCCGGCTATGAAAAAACATCCACCGAACAGGAATTGCTTGCCAATGCAAAAACGTTCTATGAAGCGCTCAGCATGAATGCCAAAAAAAACCAGCACTCTTCTTTGGGTCACAGAAAGTTTCAATGCAAAATCAGTTTTTCACTGCCTATCCACCGGGATGCGGCAACGCATAAGATCATGATTCCCGGTACACCGATATATGCCCGAAGAAATCAGGTTGATAAAAAAACCCAGGAACATACCTTGGGTGTGGAGCTGCGCATATCCGATGAAGACAGTTGGCGCACTTCCGAGCAAACGGGAGACTCCCATCATGATGCTTACAAATTCCGCCAGTTAATCTCGGTGATGAACCGGGTTTTAAAAAATGTTTTTCACCTGCCAAAAGAAAGTATTGCCCAGTTGAAAAAAGATCAGTTGACCCTGTTTTCTTAATGCGTGTAAGGGGTGATTTTTTACAGATCGCAGCTTGGATTAGGCGATAGCCGTAACTCGGTACATCAGGAAATATTAATGTAATAATGAAAGACCTGACCCTTTTTTCGCACAGGTTGGATTAGACGATAGCTCTAACTTGGCGCAGCACGAAATGCTAATGTAATAACGAAAGACCTGACCCCTTTTTTTCTAGACCCCTTTTTTTTGACCCCTTTTTTTTTAAAAGCCCTGTTAGCCCAAAAAGAATAGTGTTTTACATTTTCAGTATCAAAAATGCTTTTCTTCGTGTTCTTCGTGGTGAAATCTTTTTTCTCTTCGTAGTGGCAATCTTTTAAGGTTTTCCGGGCTTACAGCAATGCCTTGATCTCGGGCACGCACGATCCGCAGTTGGTGCCGGCTTTAAGACAAACACCTACTTGCTGATGGGTTTTTAGGCCTTTTTCCTTGATGGCTGTCCGTATGGTTTTTTCACCGATGTTAAAGCAGGCGCAGACGATAGTGCCGACATCCGGCGTACCCAGCGGCGGTCTACCTGTCAGTAACGCCATCCGTTCCGGCGTCTCTAATTGTGTTTTTGCAAACAGACCGGTTAACCAGTTGCGCTCGGGAAGATCGTTATCGGCAGCGATAAAAATGACGGTTTCCAGTTGATTATTGATAATCTGCGCCGCCCGATAATTGCCTTTGCCGGCATCTTGGTATTCTTGCCACTGAGAACTTGTGGTAGTTGTGCAGCCCAGATTTTTTTGGACACAGCTAGGCCAGTCTTCAGGCAGGGTTTTCCCCGCCAGTTCATAACGGTAAAACTGCTCGCCTTTTATTTTGACAAGGTAGTCCGCTTCGGTAATGGTCAGTTCTCGGCGCGACAAGATAAAGCCCTGCCAAACCGGTTGATAAGTCTTAATGCTGACGGGTGTGTGTTTGCTTTCCGGTTGTTTGGAGACGGGGTCTACAACCGGATTGACTAAGGCTCCCATGCGGCCTTGGCTGGCGTATTGTTCAGTCCAGTGCATGGGTACAAACACGTTGCCTTGTTGTTGGCTGTCGGTAATCTGTACACGCGCAATCATTGATCCCCACTGGCTTTCGATGACGGCCAAGGTGTTGGGCAGCAGTTTGTAGTGCGCGGCATCGACCGGATGCACATCGACAAAAGGTTCGGGTTTGTGTTGGTTTAATTTGGCGGCAATGGCGGTACGGGTCATGGTATGCCATTGATCACGCAAGCGGCCGGTATTTAAGATCAGCGGGTAATTTTTATCCGGCAGATTGACGGGGGAGCGTGGTTCTATGGCAATAAACTGTGCCTTGCCGGATTTAGTAAAAAATTGTCCGTCCTCAAAAAAACGCGCTCTGCCTTGCGGATAGGCTTGATTAACCGGCCATTGAATAGGTTGTAGTCGGTCATAATCGTGCTGACTGATGTTAGAGAATGCGGAGATGTCAAAATCACGCAGGCTTTGTTGAGGGGTATTTTCAAAACCTGACAGCGCGGCATGTTCACGAAAAATTTCACTGGCATTTTGGTAAGAAAAAGCTTGTTTAAAACCCATGCGTTGCGCAACTTGAGTGATAATCCACCAGTCCGGTTTGGCATTGCCTGAAGGGCTAAACAATGCTCGCTGGCGAGAAATGCGCCGTTCAGAATTGGTGACGGTGCCGTCTTTTTCACTCCAGCCTTGCGCGGGTAATAAAACGTGCGCCAATGCCGTGGTGTCGGTGTTGGCAATACAATCTGAAACGACGACAAAATCGCAGTGCTGCAAAGCGTGTTTTACTTTGTTGGCGTTAGGCATACTGACCACCGGATTGGTGCCCATAATCCAAACGGCTTTTACTTTGCCGTCATCAATGGCATCAAATAAGTCGACAGCTGCCAGACCTGGTTTTTGAGCAATGGTGTCTGTTCCCCAAAATCGTGCTACCCGGTCTATATCATCGCTATTTGAAAAATCCAAATGTGCTGCCAGTTGATGGGCTAAACCACCTACTTCTCTTCCGCCCATCGCATTGGGTTGTCCGGTCAAAGAAAATGGCCCCATACCGGATTTGCCAATTCTGCCGGTAGCGAGATGGCAATTGATAATGGCATTGACTTTATCCGTACCCGATGACGATTGGTTGATGCCTTGACTGTACAGGCTCATGATTTTTTCGTGACTGGCAAACCACTGATAAAAACAGTGCAAGTCTTCCACTGTGACAAGACATTGCGCGGCAATTTGTTCGATAGAATGGCTGTCTGCGGCCTTAAGGGCTTCGGAAAAACCTTCGGTATGGGCGTCGATATAGGTTTTATTAAGAACGTTTTGTTGGCTTAAAAAATGGAGCAGTCCGTTAAATAAAACGGCATCGCTACCGCTGGCAACGGCTAAATGCAGGTCTGCGATGTCGCAAGTTGAGGTGCGACGAGGATCAATAACCACGATTTTTAAGGCGGGATTGGCTTCTTTTGCCGCCCGGATTCGCTGAAAACTGACGGGATGACACCACGCCGCATTGGAACCGATCAGCACAATCATCTCGGCTTGTTCAAAATCATCATAACAACCCGGCACGGTATCAGAACCAAAAGCCCGTTTATGTCCCGCCACAGAAGATGACATACACAAACGACTGTTGGTATCCATGTTGCCGCTACCGATAAAACCTTTCATCAGTTTGTTGGCGACATAATAGTCTTCGGTTAACAGTTGCCCTGAGCCATAAATAGCTACGGCATCAGGGCCGTATTTTTCAATGGTTTTAATAAACGTGTCGGCAACCAAATCCAGTGCTTCAGTCCAGTTGGCATCACGACCATCGATTTTGGGTTGCAGTAGCCGACCCTTCAGTTCTACCGTTTCTCCGAGTGCCGAGCCTTTTGAGCAAAGACGACCAAAATTGGCAGGATGTGACGGGTCGCCACTGATAGTAACTCGGTGGTCTTGCTTGCCGACTAATGCGCTAATGCCGCAGCCTACGCCGCAGTAAGGGCAGGTGGTTTTTATGGTGTTATTCATTAAAAATCTCGTGGGGTGGGCAAACGTACATAAGCATTCATAGAACACGGATGACACGGATTTCAACGGATTTTATTTTAGTCGAAAAACTTAAGGAACGTACATGAATAACTTGACCCTTTATATTCCCTCACCCCAGCCCTCTCCCGGTGGGAGAGGGAGCAAGATGCCTAAGTTATTTCATGCGCATTCCTAAGTGTTTATCCGTGTCTATCAGTCAAATCCGTGTCATCGGTGTGCTATTTTTTAACGACATCAGTGTTGCTTTTCTTCGTGTTCTTCGTGTCTTCGTGGTGCAATGTTTTAAGTAATTTCGTGGTGCAATGTTTTAAGTCATCCTGCCAAAAATCAGCCGGTCCCTTATGTCAGCAACAGGCGTTTCTTTCTCCAGCAATTCCTGATACCAACTACCATCAATCGTGTCGCCATACAGGACAGCGCCTATCAGTTTGTTGGCTTTTATGACCAGTTTTTTGTAGATGCCTAAAGCTGCATCGGTAAAATGAATGCTTTCGCAACTGTCATCTCCCATAAAGTCACCGACAGAAAATAAATTAATCCCGGTTACTTTGAGTTTGGTGGCCGTTGGCAAGGTGATGTATTCGGCGACACCATGAGCGCTTAAATGATTGGCGCATACTTTGGCTTGTTCAAACAACGGCGCGACCAGTCCAAAAGTATCGCCGCGATGTTGGATACATTCACCGACGGCATAAATACGGGGGTCGTAACTTTGCATCGTATCATTGACCACAATCCCTCTTTCACAATATAACCCCGCTTCTTGAGCCAGTGTTATATGGGGACGTACACCGATTGCCATAATAAACAAGTCACAGGCCAGTTCGCTGCCGTCTTCAAAAAGAACGGCTGTGATGTGGCCGTTTTCATCGCCGATTAACTGCCGGGTTTTGGCGGCCATCTTGAATTTTAAACGGCGTTGCTCCAGTTCTTGCTGAAGCATTTTACCGGCTTGTTGATCCATTTGCCGATTAAGCAAAACGTCATTGTTATGAATAACGGTAACGTCCATGCCTCTTAGAGCCAGTCCGTTAGCCGCTTCCAGACCTAATAAACCACCGCCCAGCACCACCGCTTTGTTATGGCTTTTACTGTAAGTCAGCATTTTATTGACGTCGACAATATCGCGAAAACTGATAACGCCTTCCAGATCATTGCCTGGAATGGCGGCAATCACCGCTTTAGATCCCGTCGCAATCAACAGTCGGTCATAACCCACAACGGTGCCGTCTTGCGCATAAACTTTTCTGTTTTTCCGGTCTATGCGCACCACCGTTTTATCCACGCCCGCATGCAGTGTTATACCGTTGTCGCTATACCACTGGCGGTTGTTGATAAAAATATCGTCAATGGTTTTCTCGCCGCACAATACCGATGACAGCATAATGCGGTTGTAATTGCCGTAAGGTTCTGCGCCGAAGACGGTAATGTTGTATTTATCGGGCGTTGCCGTTAGCAGTTCTTCTACGGTACGCATACCGGCCATGCCGTTACCGATAACGACCAGGCTAAGCATGGGTCATACGGACTTGAACGCTGCCGTTTTCTATACGAACAGGGTAGGCGGGTATGGTTACCGTTTCATCTTCAAGACAGACACCCGTTTCCAGATTGAAATGTTGTTTGTATAAAGGTGACGAAACCACCGGTTGGCCTTTAATGTCGCCGATTAAACCTCTTGATAATACATTGGCACCGCCAAAAGGATCGTAATTATTAAGGGCATAAACGGCATCCTCTTTGGGCATATAGAAGAGTGCGACCTGTTGGCCTTCAATCAGGGCGCAAATCCCGGAGTCCGGTTGTAAGTCATCAATCGTGCATACCTCTTGCCAACGGGACATCACGCCACCTCCATGATTTTAAAATGTTTCCGCTCATTTTCATCAGCGGGTCTAATTTGTCCACGTTCTTCGACAAATACCACTTGGTCATCCGGTTGGTCACTGTTAATAAAGTGACGGAAGCGTTTTAATTTGGATTCATCTTCAATCGTGGTAAGCCATTCACATTGATAGGTATCAATGACCTGCTGCATTTGTTGTTCCAGCTGCTCACACACTTCCAGTTTGTCGTCAATGACGACGGATTTTAAATAATCCAGCCCGCCTTCCATATTTTCCATCCACACCGAGGTGCGTTGCAGCCGGTCGGCAGTGCGCACGTAAAAACTTAAAAAACGGTCGATGTATTTAATCAGGGTTTCTTTATCCAGACTGGTGGCGAATAAATCGCCATGGCGTGGTTTCATGCCGCCATTGCCACAGACATATAAATTCCAGCCGGTTTCTGTCGCTATAATACCGACATCTTTGCTCTGTGCTTCTGCGCATTCCCGGGTACAACCGGACACGGCAAATTTAATTTTATGCGGTGAGCGCAAACCTTTATAGCGGTTCTCCAGTTCTATGGCCAGACCGACACTGTCATCGAGACCATAGCGACACCAATTACTTCCGACACAGGATTTAACGGTGCGTAACGATTTGCCGTAGGCATGTCCTGATTCAAAACCTGCATCGATAAGTTCTTTCCAGATAGGCGGCAATTGATCGACCCGCGCACCAAAAAGATCAACGCGTTGACCGCCGGTGATTTTGGTGTAAAGATTGTATTTTTTGCCCACCATACCCAAGGCAATCAGCATATCCGGACTGATTTCACCGCCGGCAATACGTGGCACCACTGAATAAGTGCCATCTTTTTGCATATTGGCCAAAAAGGTATCGTTGGTGTCCTGAAGCCCCAAGTGCTCTGTTTTTAGCACAAAGTCATTCCAGTAAGAGGCCAGAATAGAACCGACGGCAGGTTTACAAATCTCACAACCCCGGCCTTTGCCATGCTTTTCCAGTAACTCGGCAAACGTTTTTATTTCTTCTACCCGGACCAGATTGGACAAATCCTGACGGGTATAGGCAAAATGTTCGCAAATATCCGTGTTCACTTCAAAGCCCTGTTTTGCCAGTTCCGAGTTCATGACTGATTTTAACAAGGCCGAACAGCCGCCGCAGCCGGTTGAAGCCTTGGTTGCCGTTTTTAAGGCATCAATAGTGGTGCAACCAGCTTCAATCGCCTGACAAACCGCGCCTTTAGTCACATCGAAACAAGAACAGATTTGGGCGGACATCGGTAGCGCATCCGGCCCCAACCCGACTGGTTCATCAGAGCGACTGGGCAATATCAGTGCGTCAGGGTTTTCCGGCAACTCAATACCGTTCAGGCAATATTGCAATAAGGTGCCGTAACCGGAAGCATCACCCACCAAGACCGCACCCAGTAACTGCTTTTTATCTTGGCTAACGACCAGCCGTTTATAGACTTCACTGTCACCGTTTTGATAGGTATAAACCAGTGCGCCCGGTGTTTTTGCATGAGCATCACCGATACTGGCCACATCAACACCCATCAGTTTTAGTTTGGTGCTCATATCAGCGCCGGTAAAACCGGCGGTCTTGCCGGACAGCTCGGCAACCACGGTTCGCGCCATCGCATAACCGGGAGCGACCAAACCATAGATCATGCCGTTCCAGAGGGCGCATTCACCAATGGCATAAATATCAGGGTCTGAGGTAAGGCATTGATTGTTGATAACGATGCCGCCACGCGGCCCAACGTCCAGAGCGCAATCACGGGCAATATCATCACGCGGACGAATACCGGCCGAGAACAGCACAATGTCGGTTTCCAGTTCTTCGCCATCGGCAAAGCACATTTTATTCACACACTGATCGCCATCGGTAATAAGGCTGGTGTTTTTGCCGGTATGTACCGTTACGCCCAAGTTTTCGATCTTGCGCCTTAGCATGGCACCACCGGCTTCATCCAGTTGAACCGCCATCAAGCGCGGGGCAAATTCTACAACGTGGGTTTTTAAACCTAAATCTTGTAATGCCTTGGCGGCTTCCAGACCTAACAAACCACCGCCGACCACAACGCCCACTTTGCCGTTTTTAGCGGCGGCCGCCATGGCTTCCAAATCTTCAATGGTGCGATAAACCAAACACTGCGCCCGATCATGCCCTGGCACCGGCGGTACAAAAGGAAATGATCCGGTTGCCAGCACCAGCTTGTCATAACGGATAGTGATGCCTTTTTCTGAAACGACGGTTTTAGACTCGCGACAAATTTTAACGGCTTTATCACCCATGTGAATAGTGATGCCATGTTGCTCGAAAAATCCGGGTTCAACCAGTGACAAATCTTCGGCAGTTGTTCCGGAAAAAAATGCGGAGAGATGCACCCGGTCATAAGCCGGTCTGGGTTCTTCACAAAAAGTGACAATTTTATAATCTTCGTTAGCGGGACTGGCAACCAGGTTGGCCAAAAAATGCTGCCCAACCATACCGTTGCCAATGACGACCAATGTTTTTTTAATACTCATAACCCACCTCAATAATTTTGATGCTCAAGCGTTTGGAACCGGTTGGGCATTTAGAAATTTATATTGCCCTGCACCCAAACTTTTTGGGTATCGGTACTGTATTGATCGGCGTTGTAATAAGCGTATCTCGCTAACAGCGTATAGTGTTTGCCAAATTTCTTGGACGCCATAAAGTCCCATTCATTACCGTAATGCGTGTTGCCGGTGTCATCATAAAAGGCATGATAAACTCCGCTTAAGGTGACTTCCCCGCGATCCAGGCTGGTCGTGACTGTGCCGAACACATCCCGAATACCATTGTCAGGGGTGGTCAGGAATTGATCAGCCCAGCCCTGAAAGGCAAAGTTTGTACCCAACGGAGTTTGAAAAGCCTTGTTTTTGCCAACGCCGTCAAGTTGTTCCATTGCGCCTTGAAAAGTGAACATATAAGCGTTAAATCCGCCCATCAGATTGTAACGGTTGACCGTATAGTTATTTGGGTTGCTCTGGTAATTAGATTGGCTACTCCATTCTGCTGTGTACTGCAGGCCGTAGTTGTCACTTAATTTGAACGAGTCTCCCTGTTTTTGATAATTGGTCAGGCGCAGACCGTAAGTCTGGTTTGATTTGTAATAGACAGCGTTTGCACCGGGGTCTGTATAATCAAGCCAATAGCCATAGCCGACCATGTTGCCGTAATCACCGAGTTTATAATTAACATTCAGTATCGGTGCGTTCACGCTTTCGGTCGTAGTCGTAATCGTTTTTACCCGGCCGATATACCCGGCATTAACGGTCAAACCGAACAGTTGTTGATTGTTGTGGGTAATCAGCACCGAGTCAAAGGTTTGTTGCAGTTGCCGCCAGCCCACGTTACCGATAAAACGTTGGTCATCAAACTGAATAACTTGCCGCCCGCCCTTAATGACGGTATCCGCGATACCTGCATAACTGAGCCATAGCTGATCGAGTTCACTTTCGTAAGGATCGACAACGGTTGAGTAGCCGGTTTTACCGTTACGCGTACTGTTGTAATCCGAGTCCATAGCATAGACGCCCTGATATTCGGCATAACCTTGCAGACCATGAAATACCGGTGAAAGCAGCCCCAGTCGCAGGCGTGTTGTAACAGCGTTGGCGGTACGTGGCTGATTTGCGGCAGGTGCGCCATTGAGTGGTGTCTTCCTGACGTTGTCCTGATTAACGTTTTCAAAGCGCGTGTTGAGATCAATTTTTACCGCGCCATTTTTACCGTAATGATAAAAGTTAAGTGCATCTTCAACTTCTTGGGTAACGCCCGCCATTGCCGAATGACTGGCTACGGATAAGGTCAACAGTGCCGCAGATAACGGAATTTTGCTTTTAATTTTGGGCATAATGCCTTCCTGTAGAATAAGGTGTGGTTTCAGGGTGCTGAAACCTGGAAATAGTTTTTCGGCTACCTGCTTAAGGCGGGACAGTTTAAGGTTAAATCGTTCGCTGAGCGGAGTCATCGTTCGCTGAGCGGAGTCGAAGCGGACAACTCGCTTCGACTCCGCTCAGCGAACGGTCTCTACTAATGAGTGTGGTCACATTCGGCCAAAAAAGTCAGTAAACTTTCCCGGTATTTGTAATAATCAGGATGGGCAAGCAGCGCTTTGCGAGTGCGTGGTCTTGGTAAATCAATGATTTCTATTTTGCCGATTTTTGCATGAGGCCCGTTGGTCATCATCACCACGCGGTCGGCCAATAAAATGGCTTCATCCACATCATGAGTCACGACGATAGCGGTTACGTGCGTACGTTCCCACACTTCCATTAATACTTCCTGTAATTCCCAGCGCGTTAACGAATCCAGCATACCGAAAGGTTCATCCAGTAACAGCAGCTTTGGGGACAGGGCAAAGGCGCGGGCAATACCGACCCGTTGACGCATACCGTTGGACATGTCGCCGGCTTTTTTATGCAAGGCATCACCCAAGCCGACACGGTTAAGGTAATATTCAACAATATCGTTACGTTCTGCTTTTGTGGCATGTGGATAAACTTTATCAACGCCCAAGGTGACATTCTCAAACGCGGTCAGCCAGGGAAACAGGCTGGGTGCTTGAAATACTACGCCACGATCCGGGCCTGCGCCGTCAATTTCACGATTGTCGAGTACAATACCGCCTTCGGAAATACTGTTTAAGCCGGCGGTCATGGATAAAACCGTGGACTTGCCGCAACCGGAATGGCCGATAATCGACACAAACTCGCCTTTTTTCATTTTTAAATCAAAGCCGTCAACGACTTTAACGGTGCTGTTGCCATCGGGTGTCGGGTAAATTTTTGATAACTGTGAAAACTCCAGATAACGGGGTTTGCCCAGATCATCTTTACCCGGTTTTAATAAGGCGCTGTCTATTTTCCAATCGTTGCTGGTATTAGGCAGAACTTTGGGCAAGGTGATGATATCCGTGACCGAGCCTCCGGTTTTTTCCATGCCGATGGCCATCAGATATTGGGTGATTTCGGCACGCAGTTTTTTAAAGTCTTCGTTATGGTTTAAGGCGGTTCTATCGCGTGGACGTGCGATATTGACAGGAAAGTCAGGGCCAAAGGTCGCATTGGGGCCAGGGTTTAAGGCAATAACACGATCCGCCATATAGATGGCTTCGTCGACATCATTGGTGATCATGATGACGGTTTTCTTTTCCTGTTCCCAGATTTGCAAAATTTCATCCTGCAAGTTGCCGCGCGTTAACGCATCCAGGGCGCTAAGCGGTTCATCCAGTAACAAAATATCCGGATTGGCCGCCAGAGCGCGAGCCACGTTAACTCGTTGGCGCATACCGCCTGATAATTCAGCCGGTTTTTTAGTCATGGCTGCGCCCAGATTAACCATGCGCACATATTTTTCTGTGTGCGCCTTGCGTTGTGCTGCAGGCCAGTGTTTAAAAATTTCATCAACGGCCAGGGCTACGTTTTCATAAACCGTTAACCACGGCATTAGCGAATAGTTTTGAAACACCACGCCACGGTCAGGGCCGGGTGCGGTAATCGGCTTGCCCTGTTTTAACACCTCACCGCTGTCGGCCTTGATTAAACCGGCAATGGCTGAAATGAGGGTGGTTTTACCGCTGCCGGAAAAACCGACAATGGCGATAAATTCCCCTTTTTTAACCGTTAAATTGATATTTTTAAGAATTGATGTTTCACCATAAGCGATACAAACATCCTTTAGTTCCACCAACGGCAGATAAGGATCATTTGACGGCTTTTCATTGGCCTCGTTAACTGCAACGACTTTAAGTTTTGTGGCTGGCATCACAGGCTCCTGATTAAAGATCATTACCGAAAGAGAATACTTTTTGAAACGACTGCATGACTCGATCCAGAATAAAACCGATAATGCCGATGGTGAAAACCGCCACCATGATTCGTCCCAAGGAATTTGAGCTGCCGTTTTGAAATTCATCCCAGACGAACTTTCCAAGCCCCGGATTTTGCGCCAGCATTTCTGCGGCAATTAATACCATCCAGCCCACGCCGAGTGATAAGCGCATGCCGGTAAAAATATAAGGTAAGGCCGACGGTAAAATGATTTTTTTGATTTGGGTAAACCAGTTAAGACGCAACACTTTGCCCACGTTTACCAAATCTTTATCAATAGACGATACGCCGACAGCCGTATTAATTAAGGTGGGCCAAAGCGAACACAGCGTTACCGTAATGGCCGAGGTTAGAAAAGATTTTTCAAACCATGAATCTTCGGTGCTCACATAAACCGCACTGACCACCAACGTTACAATAGGCAGCCAAGCCAACGGCGATACCGGTTTAAAAATTTGAATCAGCGGATTGATGGCCGTGTTGACCACAGGACTCATTCCGCATAACAGACCCAGTGGCACGGCGATTAGCGTAGCAATAACAAAGCCTGCAAAAACCGTGTAAAGACTGGTGAAAATTTTATCCAGATAAGTGGCTTGGCCGTTATAGGGACGGGACTTAATAACAGCCTCCGGATTTTCTGCCAGCGCCTGGTCATTGCGTTCTTGCTGGTGCTGATAAAACTTGACTTCTTTGTCTTTTTCGGCAAAATGCTCATCCAACAAGCCGCCGGCCTCATGCCAAACCGCAACAGGGCCAGGGATAGCGCCCAGACTGGTGTTGACTTTGGAGGCAGAAAAGCTCCACAGACCCAGAAACAACGTAAAAGCGATAATGGGTACGCCCATAATCAGAAATAGTTGGCGGATTTGTTGGGCCGCGTTTTCACCCGCCGCTATTTTTACGAAAGGTACAAACCAGGTTAAACCGGTTATGTTAAAAAATTTGATCAATTGGTTATTCATTTTTTTACCTCAATGTGCGCTTTGGCAATAAATCATCTGTTAATGTCCGCAAGGATCGCCTCGTAGGGGCAATCCCTTGCGGTTGCCCAACAATTCCCCAGCCTTAATCAACCACCTTGCCGCCGGTTACTTTCTGTTTGCCTTTAAGACCAATGGCAAATTTAGTCAGATATTCATTCGGTTTATTGCCGTCATAAACAATGCCGTCAATAAACTCGGCGCTGGGTGCTTTAAAGCCCGTTTCTTTATCAGAAGGAAAGTCACCCGCCTTGGCTTTGCCTTCTGCGATTAAGGCTTTGGCGGCAGTCATGTAAATATCGGGACGGTAGACTTTTTTGGCAATTTCCATATACCAGGCATCCGGTTTTTGTTCGTTGATTTGTCCCCAACGGCGCATTTGGGTCAAGCTCCATACCGCATCGCTGTAATAGGGATAAGAGCCGTTATAACGTGAGAAAACATTGAAATCAGGCAAGGCGCGTTTGTCACCTTTTTCGTATTCAAAAGTGCCATTCATACTGTTGGCGATAACGTCATAGTCAGCGCCGACATACTGTTTTTGCGACAGCATTTCTACGCCTTCATTACGGTTTTTATTGTTCTCTGCATCCAGCCATAGTGACGCACGAATCAAGGCTTTGATGACCGCCAAGTGGGTGTTTGGGTTTTTATCCGACCATTCTTTGGTCACCCCAAATATTTTTTCCGGGGTATTTTTCATCAGCTCATAATCGCTGATAACCGGGACGCCGATACCTTTAAAAACGGCTTGCTGGTTCCAGGGTTCGCCGACGCAATAACCCACAATAGTGCCTGAATCCATGGTCGATGGCATTTGTGGCGGTGGCGTTACTGACAGCATGGCTTCGGCATCAATCTGGCCGGACGTGTCTTCAGGCGGCGCATAATATCCCGGCTTAATACCGCCCGCTGCCAACCAGTAACGTAGTTTCATGTTATGGGTGCCCACCGGAAAGGTCATCGCCATATTAAAAGGCTTGCCTGCATTTTTGTACTTTTCAAGCACCGGTTTTAAGGCATCCGCTTTAACCGGATGTTCCGGTTTACCATCCTTCATGGGGACTTGCGGTTTCATTTGTTTCCAGACATCATTGGATACGGTAATGGCATCGCCATTTAAAGTCATCGTGAAGGCGCTGATAATGTCCGCTTTAGTGCCATAACCAATGGCGGTTCCAAACGGCAAAGTTGCCAGCATGTGTGCGCCATCCAGCTCGCCATTAATAACCCGGTCCAATAAAACCTTCCAGTTGGCTTGGGCTTCCAGTTGTACAGAAAGACCTTCGTCTTCAAAATAGCCTTTTTCAAAAGCAACGGCTAACGGTGCCATATCGGTTAATTTGATAAAACCTAATTTCAGGCTTTCTTTTTCCAGCTTTTCAACGGCACCCACGCAGGATGCAAAGCTTAATGTGGTAATGGCGGCTACCGTTGACAGGGCTGTAACCAGTTTTTTAAGGGTCAGATTTCCAGGTTTTTTCATGGGGGCTTTATCCTATGCAAATATTCAAGGCAAAAAAAAAGCGTCGCAAATTCAAGTGATAACAACACTTGGATTTAGTCGACGCCTTTGTCTGGTGCTCAACGTTGAGCGGTAAATGGTGGTTCCTGCTTTGGAACCTCTGATAATCTTAAAGCACACGCTGTGCCAAAAAAATAAATCAGTCTTTATAATTTTAAAAATATAAATAAAATCATTGGCTTGAGTTGTTTTTTATGAAAATAAGACAGTTGATAATTAGCCTCATGATCAGCGAAAATGGATGACGGTGCTCTAGTAATGTGCGCATTTTGCACCAAATAAGAACCCTTTTACTCTATCATCAAGTTTCCTTAACTTGACTTTATAGATTGTTGATAACCCGGTGCATTTACGCTAATGCATGTCGGAGGTAAATGATGAGTGCCAGAAACCTTGTAGGCCGGAATAAGACTTTTCGAGCGGAAGCGAGAATAAGCGTTTCCGGCATTCCGAGCGAGTGTGCCGGAAACGCCACCGCATGCTACGCTTGGGTGGTCTTATTCCGGCCTACGCCTATTGTTTGTTATCGCTAAAATCCCCGAAATCAAGCATTAAAAACGTGAAGATTGAGTTTTAATGCGTGAACCTAAAACAAAAAACTAACAATGGCTTTTAATCGGCCCTTTTCTATGACGGGTATGGCCAGCATACTGCTCAGGCTATCCAGTTCCGGGTTGTAATCAGGTTCATGATTGCCGGTGATGATGGGCATTCCGGTCAGCCAGACGCGCCCCAGTGCGCCCACGCCTTTGTCAACTGTCACGGTTTCAAATATTTCGGCCAGGTCATTGCTGTTTTTACTATAACCCTGTTGGCAGATAAGTTGTTTACCGAGTGGGTCTGGAATCCAAATTTGAATGCGTTTGGCAATAGGCGTCGCTTTAGCGGAAAGAAAAGTCATAAAGTAGGGCTGTCCGGGGTTATCGGAAACCGGAATGCCAATGCCCATACTAATGCCCGCCTCTTTTGCGTCACCGGCCCGGATAAACGTATCGGCCTTGCTGATATCATCGATAAGAATGGGCAGTCCCGATTCCCAAGCCAAGCCGGCGAGTCCTTGACCTTTAGGGATATTAAACTGTCTTGAAATGGCTTCAAAGTGTTGCAGTGTGCCGTAATAACCATCCATCACGGTCAGTTTGTTTTCCGATGCCGAAGGGGTGCACCAAACTTCAATAGCCCCTGCATGATCCTCATCATCGCCGCATAAAAAAACGACAACAGCCATCAGAAAGTCGCCGGAAAAAACGGGTATGGCAATGCCGCACGTTAGCCCCGCATTTTTTGCGGCGGCGGTTCGCTTAAAATAAGAGTGTTCAAATTTTGTCAGTACAATGGGATGGCCTTCTGCCCATGCCTTTCCAGGCAAGCCTTCATTATAGGCAAACGTTTGATGCTCGCTATCCGCTTTAAAAGCGATTAACTCGCCATATAAGCCAGAGCCAAATTCCAGTTGAGTCCGGTCTTTGTCTGGAATCCATATTTCAGTGACTTTAATAAAGGTTTTCATGGTTCTTTACAGGAGTTAAGGCTTTTTTATTTAAATAATTCTGACATGGCAATCACATTTTTAGCCATTTCACCCAAGGTAATATTTCTATCCATCGCCAATTTTCTAAGCGTATGGTAAGCCTCGTCTTCGGTAAAATTTTGGGTTTTGATTAAAATTGCTTTGGCTCTATCCATCTGTTTTCGGTCTTCAAGTTTTGCACACGCATCTTCCAGGGCAATTTTGAGCGCTTGCTGATGTTTAAAGCGGGCGATAGCCACGGCAATAATCGTGTTAAGCCGCCGGTACTCAAGACCATCGACTATAAAAGCGCTAATATCAGCTTTAATGGCCTGGTTAATGGTATCGATATTACCATCACTGGCAAACATAATGACCGGTAACGCAGTTTGATTATTAAGCGTTTGCAGGTCAGTCAGTAATTTTTTAGAGGGGGTATCCAGATTAAAGATAATGATATCCGGGGTAATTTCCTTGATAAGCGCTAAAAACGCCGGCGTGTGCCGGGTCACAAAAAGCTTGTAACCCTGATCTTCAAGGCTGTTTGCCAGCAACGTATTATCAAGATCGCTTTCAATCAATAATACATTAAGCCTATTCATGAGAGTACGGGTAGCCAGTGTTTTTGTAAAAGGGGCGTTGGTGCACCAACGATATTGCATTTGAAGCGGTGTTGTTATTTAACAAAGCAGCTATTGTGCCAGTCTGGTTGGAATAAGTTGTGTGTGTTTTTTATTCAATCATTATAAGCGGTTATGAGATGCTAACAGGAACAATGATTGATAGGGCGAGCGGGGGAACGGCTGAAATTCGCGCCTTAGTGGTGCGCAAAGGGTAGGTAGGGCCAGAAAATCTTCTGCCCGTACAAATTGGTAGGGGCAGAAGATTTTCTGCCCCTACAAGTAGTGGTCAAGATTATCTTCAACTCAGACCGACTTATTCTATTTGCAATCAAAAAATGCTTTTCTTCGTGTTCTTCGTGGTGAAATCTTTTGCCTTTGCCTTTCATGTTCTTCGTGGTGGCAGTCTTGTAAGGTTTTTTGGCTTATATCAATTTCGAATAATTTTAAAGTTCGTTATTAAATGGAATTGGCCGCCCGCTGGAATCTCTACAACATCCGTGTCTACATTGCCTGGCTCAACGCAGATAAAGCGCTGGTAATCATCGTAAGCCAGATCAGGCATTTTTGCACAGATATCAATCCAGGGATTCCAAATGACGGTTGTTTTATTGTTGGTTGCGGTAACTATGATTTGGCGATTAAAAGAACGGTCGTCAATGATTAACTCGTTGTTGACGTTTGTATAAATCCTGTCAACTTCATTGGCAATAATCAGTGCACCTGATTGATTTTTTTCTTCGCCATCATCCAGTTTATAAAGATAATGCGCATTTTCAAGGCCTAAAATTTGCACGTCGTCTATATTTCCTACGCTAAAGTAGGCATGCAGAGCTTGGGTAATGGAAAATGCTTCGGCGCCGGTATTTTGGGTGATGAGTTCAAGGGTGAGCGTGTCACCCACTGAAATCTCAATATCCAGAGTAAAGGCTTGTTGCCAGCAACTTTCGCTTTGTTTGCTGTTTTGGAATCTTAATTTTATTTTTGTTTCAGCTTCCGAGGTGGCTTCGGTTGCTAAAACTGTCCATAAACCATTACGGACAAAGCCATGGTCAGGGCGATTAATATCAAGGGGGTCAGGGCCAAACCAAGGCCAGCAGACGGGGATTCCACCCCGGATGGCTTTACCTTCTTCATAATGAGATTTTTGGCTGAGAAATAAAAGGTCTTCCGGCTCGTTGGTCGGTTGGAATGAAAGCACTTGAGCGCCATAGACAGAAATCAAAGCGGTAGCGCTGGAATTATTAACCAAAATGAACGGAAAACCACTGTTGCCTTTTACGAACTTGAGTTGACTGGTAATCCCGTATTCATTGTTTAACTGGTCAATATTCATGTTGGTTACCTTGGGAACTGTTGCGTGATAAGTAAGCAACTAAAATTAGAATGCGCCGCAGCGTTATGTTGTTAAAAAATAATGGGTACAAGTTTCTCTGGATTGTAGAGGATGAATCTTGTTTATTATCGTGCTGACCTGAGTTTGTTGACGCCACTTTGGGGTAAACAAACTCGGATATCAGCTTAAGATTATGTCGGAAACCTATAGCGTCAAAAAGCCGATATTTTCGAAAACGGCTACCGTTTTACTATTGACTGAATAGTCACTTTTACCTAATGATTTTTGGTCATGCGGACTAATGATGTCATGGGGTGATGGTTGCGAAGTGTCTACAGAGATACACCATTTTTTACCCTTGATAACAGGGAGCTGTATCGTGGTGTTTTCATCCGACATATTCATTACAATATGCAAATCTGCTTCGTGGTCATCTATACCTGCCAAGGTGAATGCCAGAATTCTGGCTTCCGAATCATTCCATAATGGCTTGTCAATTTCTCTGCCATGCCATGAAATGTCGGCCTTGTTTTTTTTCGCAATCATTCCGCCCGTTAAAAAACGTCGACGCATAATCGACGGATGCCTTTTGCGTAACGCTATCATCTGTTGAACAAAGCGCAACATATCGGCGTTTTGGGCGGTCATATTCCAGTCTATCCAGCTTAATTCGTTATCCTGGCAGTAACAGTTGTTATTGCCATGCTGGGTATGCAATACCTCGTCTCCCGCCAGCAACATGGGAACTCCCTGGCTGAGCAGTAAAATGGAAAAAACATTCTTTACCTGTTTTCTACGAAGCTCCACAATCGTTGTATTTTCGGTATCGCCCTCAATACCGCAGTTGTAACTGAGATTGTTGCTGCATCCATCCCGGTTATTTTCGCCGTTGGCATCGTTATGTTTTTCGTTGTAACTGAATAAGTCATGCAAGGTAAAACCGTCATGACAGGTTACAAAGTTGATGCTGTTTATGGGTAATCTGCCCTGGTGCTCGTAAAGGTCGCTACTGCCGCAGATACGGGTAGCCAGCTCGTTTAACAAGCCCTTGTCGCCGCGTACAAATTGCCGGATGATGTCCCGGTAGCGGCCATTCCATTCAGCCCAGCGATAACCGGGAAAACTGCCCACTTGATAAAGACCGGCGGCATCCCAGGCTTCGGCAATCAATTTGGTTTTGACCAATTGTTCTGAAAGTTCGATACCCCAGAGTACGGGCGGATCTTGCAGAACTTCGCCATATTCGCCGCGAGCCATGGCACTGGCCAGATCAAAGCGGAAACCGTCGACATGCATTTCCCTGACCCAATATTCAAGGCAGCTGATAATAAAGCGGGCGACCAATGGATGGTTGGCATTGACGGTGTTTCCACAGCCGGTATAGTCGCGTAAAATACTCCTGTCATTTTGATCCAAATGATAAAAAGTTTTACCACCAATTCCCCTGAAATTAATGACCGGCCCGTTCGCACCCGCTTCGGCGGTATGATTAAACACCACATCCATGATGACGCCCATACCGGCCTTATGTAGCGCCTTTACCAGGTCTCTGAATTCTTGTACGTGAGTGCCTTGTTCAGGTGTTACACAATAACCGGGATGCGGACTAAAAAAACTGTGCGTACTGTAACCCCAGTAGTTTTTTAGACCCAGACTTGCGGTGTCGCCGGGTACATCCTGCTCATCAAAAGCCATAACAGGCAATAGTTCAACATGGGTGATACCCAGTTGTTGAAGATAGGGTATTTTTTCAATCAGCCCTGCAAAAGTACCTGGATTGGCTACTTTTGACGAGGGATGCCTGGTAAAGCCGCCCACATGCAGCTCATAAATAATGGCAGTTTCGCTTCTGACGGACAGTGGCGTGTCACCTTCCCAGTCGTATTTGTCATCAATAACGACACTGCGCATAGCCGTGCGCGTGTTGTCGCCGGGTTGACAGGCGGCTTCGCGGTTCCAGTGTTTATCACTGACCGCTTGCGCCCAGGGATCAACCAGATGCTTGTTCTTTTCAAAACGAAAGCCCGAATCACGGGCGTGGCCGGAGCCGTCCATACGCCAGGTATACCAAGTGCCTGCCGGCAATTTACTGACATAAACATGCCAAGAGAAAAAGGTTCGGTTGACCTCTTTTTTTAACGGAATGATTTGAAAAGGTTCATCACTGTCGGTGCTGGCAAACAGTAAAAGTTCTACCTGTTCCGCATGACGACTAAAAATGGAGAAATTAACCCCCTTAACATTAAATTTGGAGCCTGACGGGTAAGGTTTGCCGTCTTTTAATTTATATACTTGCTGCATAGTCTCTCTCTGTATTCTGTAAACATGAGGCAATCAACGTTATTTTCTCAATATAAGGATTGCGTCGTTCTCGCTTGAGAACAGGAATTTTATTGTCCTGTGAGAATACCTTTTATTTAAAGGTGGCATTAACCAGGCTCTTTTTAAGAGTTATTATATTCTATGCGTGTATCAGTTAAGCAAATAAATTATTGTAACTGTTGCAGTTTTTGCAATAAAAATCGTTGTTTGGAGCCCTTAAAGTGAGTTTGATATATTTAACGGCCTTACAGTTACCTTGTTGCCACGATAAAGCATGATAAATATTATCTTTCTTTAAAGCGCTGCGTTTTTGCTATTTCAATACTCAATAGCAAAAAACAAGCCATAATCTTAAAGCATCGGGAGTTTATCGCTATTCTTGACGTGAGAACCCCAAAGCCCAAGATTACACGCATTAAAATAGTGCGTGCCTCACAAATCTGGTGCATCCAATTAAAATACAGCGCTCTTTTTGACAAAGAGCAGGGCATTAATACTTACGCGCCTGTTAATGAAGTGGGATATTATTTGTCAAATTAGCAACGAGGCAAAGTAAAGATTTTATGGTTAAAGAACGTTACACCCGTTTTAAAGATATTTCCGTTAGCGAACGAATTTTAAATACCGTATTCCTGCTGACGATTGGGCTGGGTTATCTGGCCGCACTTGCCAATTTGTATTACACCCATCAGGGTTTGGATGGCAAAGCAGGGCTTTCGATTGAAGATGTGGTCATCAGCTATCATGGCTCAAGCAGTCAAACGCGATTGGGTTCGGCAATCAGGGGCATTATGGAACCTAACCTGAAATATAAAAGTGATAAAGATGTTATTTTACAATGGATAGCACGAGGCGCTGAAGAACCTGAATATAACGAAAAAATCGCTCCGATATTAAACAGGGACTGTGTTTTATGTCATACGCCCGGTATTAATCCTTCTTTGCCTGATTTAACCCATTATGCGACCGTATCCGAAGTGGCACACGCAGGCGGCGCAACCATCCCTACGCTGGTTCGCGTTTCTCATATTCATTTATTTGGCATTGCCTTCATTCTATTTTTTATCGGCAAAATCTTTTTGCTTTGTGATCTCAATGTTTACGTAAAAAGAGTGGCAGTCGTGATTCCGTTTGCGGCAATGCTACTGGATGTGCTGTCTTGGTTTATCACCAAGTCAATTCCCTCGTTTGCTTACGTGGTTGTTTATAGTGGCGCGTTAATGGGGCTTTCCATGGGCTTGCAAATTCTGTTTAGCGTTTATCAGATGTGGTTTTATTCCAGAAAAATAACGGACAGTTGATTTTTTGTAATTGCTCATTCGTTAAAAAATAGAACACAGATAAGACGGATTTTACTGATAGACACAGATAAAGATATTTTTTATATAATAAATAATGCCTATAAGCTCAATCATCAGGTTTCCTTACCTTGGCTTTATAGATCGTTGATAACCCTGTGCATTTACGCTAATGCATGTCGGAGGTAAATGATGAGTGCCAAAAACTTTGTAGGCCGGAATAAGACTTTTCGAGCGGAAGCGAGAATAAGCGTTTCCGGCATTCCGAGCGAGTGTGCCGGAAACGCCAACACGCGTTACGCTTGGGTGGTCTTATTCCGGCCTACGCCTATTGTTTGTTATCACTGAAATCCCCGAAATCAAGCATTAAAAACTGGAAGATTGAGTATAAAACGTAAGGTGTTTTTAGGGCTAAAAAGAAAAAATCCGTTAAAACCCGTCGAATCAGTGTCATCCGTGTTCTATGATCAAAGTAGGAATATGCTGAGTAGTTACGATTTTTAAAAAAAGTGTCATCTTGGGACTATTCGTTCGTGTATATAGCCCAAGCCTTATTTATTACGCACAGCTATGTCATTTCTAATACAATATCTTTAATAAAGTGGTATAAAAGCCATCTCCCGCCACTAGCCTTGTACGTTTTTGTGAGTTGCAAATGAATCTTGTCCTGTCTTTATCTGATTTTATCGTGATACCCGTTTTATTAGGCGGTATATTGTTGATTAACAAAATGCGCTTAACCTTGGGTAAAACTGAAGCACAGGCTTTGTTGACGATTTCGTCATTATTTAAATTAATACAGCGATCCGTGTATTTTAAATACAGCCCCGTTTTGCTGGTTCAGTTTTTGCCATCCCCGGCATTGGCGGCAGAAGGTGTTGACGTTATAGATCCATTACAACAGCTCGACTTGACACAGCATTGGTCGGGGTATCTTGCCTTGATTGTTTTTGCGGTGGCTTATATTCTGGCCATGACCGAGGAGGTGACGGAATTAAAAAAATCGAAACCTATGGTGTTTGCGGCAAGCCTTATCTGGATATTTATTGCCGTTGTTTATGTGAGTGGCGGGATGAGTGAACAGGCAGGGCATGCGTTTCGGGCTTCGCTGGAAGGGTATGCAGAACTGTTTTTATTTATTATGGTATCAATGACTTACTTAAACGCCATGGAAGATCGAGGCGTGTTTGACAGTCTGCGAGTCTGGTTGTTAAGCAAGAATTTCACGTATCGGCAATTATTCTGGATTACCGGTTTTCAGTCATTTTTTATTTCGTCTGGTTGCAATAATCTCACGACTGCCCTGTTAATGGGGTCGGTTATTTTGGCGATGGGTAAGGGCAGTCCGCGCTTTGTTACCTTATCTTGCATCAATGTCGTCGTTGCTTCCAATGCGGGTGGATCATTTAGCCCTTTCGGCGACATCACCACCTTGTTGGTATGGCAAAAAGGTGTCGTACCGTTTACCGATTTCTTTTCCCTGTTGATTCCCGCCATCATCAATTTTGTCATACCCGCTGCCATCATGAATTTCTTTATTCCCAAAGAAAGACCCGCAGCAGTCATGGAAGCCCAAGCGATGAAACGGGGCGGTTGGATTATTATCTTTTTGTTTGTAATGACCATTATTACTTCAGCCTGTTTTGAAAACTTTTTGGGATTGCCGCCTGCGGCCGGCATGATGCTGGGCTTGACGTATTTGAAGTTTTTTAGTTATTACCTGCAAAAAACCCGCAATTCGCATTCATCGGTGATACCCGTGGATTTGACCGATGTCAAAATTGATTATTTTGCGCCCATGAAGTATATGAATAATCCGCAAGCAGAGAAAAATAAACAGGTGGCGCAGGAGTTACCGTTTGATATTTTTCAGAAAGTGGCAAATCTGGAATGGGATACGTTACTGTTTTTTTACGGTGTCATGGTCGGTGTCGGTGGCTTGAGCTTTATTGGTTATCTGGGGGTGGCATCCCATCATCTTTACGGCAGTATTGATCCCAGCGTGGCGAATATTCTGGTAGGTATTGCTTCGGCATTTATTGATAACGGCACTATTATGTTGTCCGTACTCACCATGGCACCGGATATTTCCCAAGGTCAGTGGCTGTTGGTCACCTTGACGGCCGGCGTGGGTGGCAGTCTGTTGGCGGTGGGTTCAGCCGCAGGCGTCGGTTTGATGGGGCAGGCCAAAGGTATTTATACGTTTACCAGTCATTTAAAATGGACGCCCGCCATCGCCTTGGGTTACGCGGGTAGTATAGCCGCTCACTTCCTGATTAACGGCCGTTATTTTTAGATCAACTCCATACACATCAACTTAAAGATATTAATTAATGTCTTAAATTGATGTCTATGCGTTATTTTTAGATCAACTCAGGAACATTGGATTACCGTGCTTAATCTTTTTAATCCGCAATATAAAAGGCTTCCAGGTTAAGCTGTGAGTGCCGATATTTCAGAAAACAGTTTCGATGCCGCTGCCTTTTTAAAAAACCTGACCACGCGTCCGGGCATTTATACCATGCTTAATGACAAGGGCGAGATCATTTACATAGGTAAAGCCAAGAACCTTAAAAATCGCGTTTCCAGTTATTTTAAAACGCAAACAGCGTCGATCAAGCAGCAGGTTATGGTGGCTAAAGTAGCCGCCATTGAAGTGACCGTAACGCATACTGAAGGCGAGGCGTTATTGCTGGAATGTCAGCAAATTAAGCGTCATAAACCACGCTATAATATCTGTTTAAGAGATGATAGATCCTTTCCTTATGTGTTTTTGTCCAGTGAGCAGGACTTCCCACAAATCACTATCCATCGGGGTGCAAAAAACAAAAAAGGGCGCTATTTTGGTCCTTATCCCAGTTCGGGTGCCGTTAAAGAAAGCCTTAAATTATTACAGAGATTATTTCCAATCCGGCAATGTGACGATGCCGTTTATAACAATCGTACCCGTCCCTGTTTGCAATATCAGATAGAACGTTGCACCGCGCCTTGTGTAGGGCTGATTGACAAGCAACAGTATGCGCTGGATGTTGAAAGTACCGTGATGTTTCTGGAAGGGAAGGGCGGTTTGCTGATTGATCAGTTAATTATAAAAATGGAGCAGGCATCGGCTGTTCTCGATTTTGAGCAGGCAGCCGGCTTTAGAGATCAGATTGCAAAATTGCGCTCGGTACTGGAAAAGCATTTTGTTTCAGGCGAAAAGGGCGATGTGGATATTATCGCCTGTGCAAGCAAAGGTAATGTCGCGTGTGTGCAAGTGTTTTTTATCCGTAACGGCCAGCATTTGGGCAATAAGGTTTTTTTTCCCGGACTGACTGATGCGCATGATCCGGCGGCAATTGTGCAGGCGTTTATTCCACAATATTATCTGGATAAACCCGTACCTCATGAGTTAATAGTCAGTCATCAACCGGAAGAGTCGGCGTTATTAGCGGACGTGTTGAGTAGTCAGGCAAAGCATGCTGTGGCTATTTCTGCCAGCGTTAGGGGCGAGCGTTTAAAGTGGCTGCAAATGGCCTGTACTAATGCCGAGAATTCGTTATTAAGCAAGTTATCGGATAAACAGGGATTGTATGCCCGATTTCTTAGCCTGCAAGAAGAGTTGGGGTGCAAAGACTTGCCCAAACGACTGGAATGCTTTGATATTAGTCACACGCAAGGCGATCAAACAGTTGCCTCCTGTGTGGTTTTTGATAGAGAGGGGCCGGTAAAATCGGCTTACCGGCGCTTTAATATCGAGGGTATAACCGGTGGTGATGATTATGCGGCCATTCATCAAGCGGTTTTTAGACGCTTTAAACGGCTTAAGCAGGGTGAGCATGAAGCCCCGGACATCTTGTTTATTGATGGCGGCAAAGGTCAGGTGCGTGAAGCACAAAAGGCATTAGCAGAATTAGACGTAAACAATGTTATGATAGTCGGCGTTTCCAAAGGACCTGATAGAAAGCCCGGCATGGAAAAACTGATTCTGGTTGATCAGGAGCAGCCGGTAGACATAACACCGGGAGCCAGCGGTTTGTTGTTAATTCAGCATATCCGCGATGAGGCGCACCGGTTCGCAATAACAGGACACAGGTTACGTCGCGGTAAGGCATCAAAACAATCAGTATTGGAGACTATTCCAGGATTGGGAGCCAAGCGACGACAGCTTTTATTAAAACAGTTTGGGGGGCTGCAGGGCATTTCATGCGCAGGCGTAGATGCACTTTGCAGTATAGACGGCATAAGTCGGCAGTTGGCACAACGAATTTACGAACTATTTCATCATCAAGATGACGATTCAATTTAACATACCCACTAATCTTACGCTGTTAAGAATCGCGTTAATTCCTTTATTAACGGTGGTTTTTTATCTGCCTTGGCACTATTCCAATGTGGCGTGTACGCTGATTTTTATGTTGGCCGGATTTACCGACTGGCTGGATGGTTACCTTGCCAGAAAATGGCAGCAGGAAACGCCTTTTGGTGCTTTTTTAGACCCGGTCGCTGATAAATTAATGGTCGCCATTGTTCTGGTTTTAATTGTTCAGCAACAAGCAACACCGGGACTGGCGATTGCCTCAGCGGTTATTATCGGTCGGGAAATAACCATTGCTTCGCTACGCGAATGGATGGCAGAAATAGGTCAACGGGCACACGTCAAGGTTTCTCAGTTAGGTAAATGGAAAACCATGGCACAAATGCTGTCAATTGGCATGCTGCTATATCGTGAAGATTTATGGGGAATTCCTATCAATTTAATCGGTCTTGGCCTCTTGTATATTGCCGCCATACTAACATTATGGTCTATGATTAATTACTTAAGTGCTGCCTTGGCAGTTATTAAGAAAAAATAAATACTTAACACATCCGGGTTTGTCATCGATAGACCCGTTTGGTTTTTTGGCTTTTAGCGGACAGTTAAAAGCCATTTTTTAACATAAACAGATACAGCATAGTGATACGCTGCGGTAAAAAAAATGGATCAGGAAATTGAAATTATTCAGCCCAAAGCTGAAACACCCGACGAAATATTACGAATTGCTTTAAAACTATTCACCACAAAAGGTTATTTCACCACATCGTTAGTTGATATTGCAGAAGCTTCAGGGTTGAAAAACACCAGCGGCATTTATCATCATTTTAAAAATAAACACGTCATGGCCGCCCAGTTGTATGCCAATATTTTTGATAGCTTAAATATTTCTATTGATGATATTCGGCGTAAAAGTCAAAAATCATCAGAGCAATTGCACGGCATTACTGATTTGTTTTTTAAGCTGACTGATGATGCGCCCGAGGTTATGCAGTTTCTGTTGATGTTAAACCTCAATGAGTTTTTACCTGAAGAAAAACCGCTTATGGAAACAGCGGCCTTTGTAAAGATTATTAAAATTATTCAGGGCGGTATAAAAGCAGGCGAGATACGTGATATTGATCCACAACTGGTCAATGCCTATTTTTTCGGTATTATTAATAACACCTTGCGATCCGTATTGACCGGCACCCTGAATAAAAAAGCCGATGCGTATCTGTCACAAACATGGCTTGCGGCATGGAATGCCATAGCCAAAAAATAATCGTGCCTTTGCATTAAAGAAAAATCATGGGTGATGTGGTTCAGTTTAAGCGGCAAACAGTCGCCCGACGGCACAAAGGCAATACTTTGTGCCGCAGTGGCTTCCATAAATGGGTTGTCCTCAAAGAAAAGCAGTTTGATGTTAAACAGGGAAAGTTGATCACTGCTTATCAATGCACGCGTTGTGAAAAAATCAAAACCAAAGCGTTGTAGCCCAATGTCATTAAGTTAAGTGTAATTTGTTTAAAAAACTGGTACTTATTCAGTCCCCCTCTTTGACAAAGAGGGGTTAGGGGAGATTTTATTAGACAAATCCCCCTCAATCCCCCTTTTTCAAAGGGGGAGGTGAATACTTACAAAAACTGGAGTGCAATCGCTTCAGCTATTGCCTGTAAAAACAGCTAAAGCGGTTTTACTCCAAATTATGTACCTAATTTAACGGCATTGCACTGTAGCCGGTTTTAGTTTTTTTACAAGCGTTAGTAAAATAACGGGTAATACTTGAGACTTTAACGCACATCAATTAATTTATATTAAAGAGCCCCTTATGATCGCTATAGTAGACGATAATACAGAAATAGCCGATGCGCTTAGTGATTGGGTGAGTCTGCTGGGTCTTGACGCAACGGTTCATTATTCAGCTGAAAATTTGCTGGAATGGTTGCAAATTAGTCTGGCCAAATCGGGCAACGATCCGGTTAATACCGGTAATGTTCTGGATGCAGCCATTATCGATATTAACCTTTCCGGTATAAACGGAATAGAGCTGACTCATAAATTGCGCCTGAAATTTCCTGATTTGCCACTGTTATTGGTATCAGCTTTGCGGCATGATGAAGTCGAAAGTCTAGGTCGCCTACCCTTGGGAGTGTCTTTTCTTAGGAAACCTTTTGATCTGGGTTTGATTGAAGACTTTTTGTTGCAAAAGTCAGATTAATTCAGCATCAGCCCAGCGTGTCTATCAACAACTTCAATACCCCCACGCTTTTTATTGTTGTCGGTCTGCTATACCTGACAATACCCGTCATGACCTGGACTGTATTGAGTGGAAATCGCTCACGCCCCGTTACGTTTTGGTGCACTGGCAGTTTATTGTTTGGTAGCGGATTATTGTTGGTTGGTTTGCGCGGGAGTATCCCCGAATGGGCAACCTTACCCGTTGCTAATTTATTGGTTTTTATTGGTTACCTGTTACATATTCAAGCATTGCGTCTGGAGTTGGCAGCACCTTGGCGGTTGATTTGGATGATCGCTGCCTCCTTGGTTTTTGTTTCGGTTTTTGAAGGTATCCGACTGGGCTTGGGGGATGTTTTATTACGCTTACAATTTATTAGTCTGTTATACGGTTTTATGAGCTTGCTGTTAGGTATTCTGGCATGGCGCATCGGGCGGCTTTATGATAGTTCTAACGCTTATTTTGTTTTCGTAATTTGTGTGCTGGGTTTGCTGGGTTTCCTGGGTCGTTTTATCGAATTGATTAATAATGGGAATGATGGTGTTACTCCCGATGTGATGGCCACCAGTATCATCACGGTTCAAGGCGCTGTCATTGGCGTATTGTGTTCAATAGGCACCCATTTCGGTTATATTGGCATGTCGCTTGATCGTTTAATTCGTAGTGAAACCGCTATAAAAACAGCCAAGTTAGTTGCTATAAATCAGAGCCAGGAAGTTATTGCCAGACTGGATCGTCAACGTAGTTTAGGGGCCATGTCTGCTTCGCTGGGCCATGAGATCAACCAGCCCTTAACGGCTATTCTGGCAAATGCCCAAATAGCGAAACGCGGTATTGATCGAGAGCTATTCAAGCCGTCTCAAATAGAAGCGCTGCTGGATAAAATTATCCACAATACCCGCCGCGCCAATTTAATAATCGAAAAAATTCGCGGCTTTATCAGACCCGCCTCTTTAGAACGCCGCCCTATTGATATGGGTGAAATAGTGCGTGACACGGCTCTTTTTGTTAAAGAGGATGCGTTTGTTCATAAGGTCGATATCATCTTTGTTATTGACGGGAAACCCTTGCTGGTTTTAGGCGATGCCATTCAGCTTTCACAGGTATTGCTTAATTTATATCGTAATGCAATAGAAGTGTTACAACACGAAAAGCAACGAAAACTTTATATTTCAGTGTGTCCTGACGAAAACTGGATGGTAATCACGGTACGCGATACCGGGCCAGGGCTGACTGAAGAGGGCTTGACGCGGGTCGGCGAGCCTTTCTATTCTACAAAAAATGACGGCTTGGGTTTGGGCTTGTCAATTTCAAAGAGCATCATTGAGCAACATGGTGGGCAAGTTATCATCAGTAATGCTGAAGAGGGTGGTGCGTGTTTTAAAATTCGCTTGCCTGCGCACTATCATCTGTTAACGTAAATTGAAGTATCTTAAAGATATTAATTCACCACGAAGACACGAAGTTCACGAAGAAAAACCAAAGAAAAATCTTCGTGTTCTTCGTGCTCTTCGTGGTGAAATGTTTTAGCATCTTTTGTGATAAAAAAGTGTCAACTACTTTTGGGCTTCTATGAAGGATGCTGGCTTTAGTGTAATAATTTTAAATTCTATTTAATCATCTTGCTCCTTAGAGCCATCATTTTTTCTGTTACAATACAAACATTGCTGTTGTTTTGATAATAAATCTCTCCAGCTAACAGGTTTTAGTCAAAGCAGTGTGTTTTGCCATGCTTGTATTGTCGGGTATTTATAAAATTACCTGGCGAAAGACGAAATGCCTACCGCCAATAATACATTGCAAAATGTATTCATTTTTCTAAATAACGTTTATAAAATATTTCATAGAGTAATGAGATGACTTTATTCTGTGTAAGTATTTTAATGTTATTGTCGATTTTTCTTCACGAAACGCGTGCCGAAGAAGCCTTTAATTTACCGGAAATGGTAATTGAAGAGCCTTCAGAAAATAGCGTTACCCATCAGCTTGACACTACAACCGATATTAACCGGACATCCTTGGATGCCGTTCACAAGGCTGACATGAATGGCGCTTTACGGGGACTTGCCAGTGTGGGTATCGGACAAGCCAACGCTGGCAGTCCTGCCAGTCTGGTTTTACGCGGTGCCGGCGGCGGCTTGGGCTTGGTCAACCTGGATGGTATTCCCTTGTTTAATAATTTTACCGGCTTCTTTGCGCTAAGCCATTATCCCCTGGATCTGTTAGATCGTGTGGGTGTCACGCGAGGTCAGGGTGGTGATCGTTATAGTAGTCGTACCTTGGGTGGGTCGATTAATCTCCTCAGTCGACAAATGGAAAATGGTAAAGCCTTTCTTCATACCGAAGGTGGCAGTTATGGCACAGTCCGTACTAATTTAGGGGGTGGCGTGCATAATAATTTAGGTAATTGGACGCTGGCAGGCGGTCGAACCGATATTTTTGAAGGCATAAGCCAAGCAAGTCCACAGAATGGCGGTAATGAGCGTGATAATTCTCAGATGAGTAATGGCCTGCTACATTGGGATACCGGTTTTAACAAAGGCAGCTTGGATAGTTCGTTATATTTTGTGCGCAGTCGGGATAGTTACGATGGGCCGGGCGAATTAGCCAAGAATAAAAAGGGTTGGAAAGATGATCCTAACGGACTACTTAATCAAGAAACGTGGGTAGCGCAAACCCACGGCAATTATCACCTTTCAGATAATTGGGACAGTTCTTTACGGTTGGGTTTTACCCAGGATCAACAGACCGGTCACGTTGGTACTCTACCACACTGTTGCTCGATGGATTTAACCAGTCAGTTGTGGCTGGGACATTGGGAAAATACGCACCCTATTGCGTTAAGCAGCAAGCCGGATAATACCCTGCGGATGATATGGGGCATTGATGCCCAACAGCAGCAGGGTGAAAGTCCGAATAATCCGGCAAAAATTTACGCATTGACCAATACCTTGGTTAGCCCTTTGGCGCGTGCAGAAATCGAGTGGGGCGATTGGCTGGCCAGTACGGAAATACGCTATGATCATTATGACCAATTTGGTAGTCACGCCGTTTTTAATGTTAATACGGGTTGGCATTTTTATCCCGACATGATGGTTTGGGCTAAAGGTGGCACCGGTTATCGTGCGCCAGCCGTTAATGAGCGTCTACATCCCTTGTTTGGGAACCCCAATCTTGTCCCGGAGAGTAATGCCGGCGGTGAAGCGGGTTGGCGTTGGAAGGCCGACACCCGTTACGAAGTCAGTGCGTCAAGTTATATTCAACGCTATCACAATCTGATTGTTTTGCAGCAAAATCCGCGTGGGTCTTTTAATAGTCTTAACATAAACCAGGCACATGTTTGGGGTGTAGAGTTACAGGGACGCTATGCTTGGAATGAGGCCTGGACTAGCGGTCTTGCTTATTCTTACCTGGTTGCAAATAATCCTCAAAATAGCCTGGAAATAGCCACTCGCCCTAATAATCAAGGTCAGTTTTGGACTGAATGGCATATTTTGGTACCCTTAAGCATTAGAGTTGACTTGACCTATCGTGACGGTTATTGGGCTGACTCATTAAATACCTTGCGGATTCAATCAGCTCCGCACCTCAACGCCAACATTAATTATCAAATTAATCCTAAACTTCGGGTTTATGCGCGAGGAGAAAATATCAACAATGAACGAACCCCTGATTCGTATGGTTTTAATTATGTCGGCGCTGCAATTTATGGTGGGGTTAATGTTGATTATTAAGTTAGGAATGCGCATGAAATAACTTAGACATCTTGCGCGGTGATACAAATTGACGATAACAGTTTTGATGTGCTTATTAGCGTAGAGCTTGCCGAAAATGATATTCTTACAGCAACAAAAACACAACGAGGAATCCAATATGAACCACGCCCGACTGATTTTTGAAGATACTCCTGCATTTGTTCCTGTTCCACGAGAATTACAACATCGTAAAACTGAAATTATTTTTTTGCCACTGGATGATGAGTTATCACCAGAATCATTAACTACACAGCAAAATTCAGTGGAGCGGAATGAAGCACCTGTAGCTACTAAAAATAGTAATTTGTTACTACCTGATGCTTTTTTTGAGTCTTTAGAAAAAATAGATAAGCCTAGATCGTTATTGGAACTTATCGGTAAAGGCAAAGGTTGCTTTAAAAGTGCTGAAGAAATTGATGCCTTTATTCGTACGGAGCGTGATGCGTGGGAGGATTAAGAAAAGCCTTGCAAGGGCAAAAAGTTTATTTAGATGCAAATATTTTTATTTATACTCTGGAAGGTATTGAATCTTGGGCAACGGTATTGCAAGATGTTTTTTCGGGACTAATAACAGGTGAATTATCGTCTGTTTCCAGCAGTTTAAGTTTGTCTGAATGCTTGGTTTTACCCTTTAAACAAAACAAAAATAATTTAGTGACGGTGTACCGTGAAGCATTATTATCAAACCATTATTTAACCATTGCGCCCATCAATGACAGGATTTTAATTTCTGCCGCTAATATCCGCGCTCAAACAGGCTTAAAACTCCCCGATGCCATTCATGCCGCCACTGCATTGACGCATGAATGTACGGTAATGCTGACTAATGACGCAGGTTTTAAACGTGTGTCAGGTATCGATTTGTTTTTATTGTCTGACTGGATTACCACCGGATGTTAACCCCTAAAACCCCCAATATCGTTAAGTTAAGCGCAAGTTGTTTAAAAAACTGGAGTGCAATCGCTTCAGCAAGTAGCCTCGATGCAACGCACTGAAATCAAGGTATTGGGAGTTGATAAATCCTCGATTCCGCTTTGCTTCATCGAGGCTACTTGCTTCCGTTTAGCGCAAGACTGAGTGCGTGACTACAAGACCTGACCCCGTGTTTCCTTTCAATATACTGCTTATAATATTTTCCCCGCACGGCCTTGGAAAAATCGAAATCATATTCGGGGCGCAAGTCATCTTCTAAGTTCTCAGGATTCATATTTTTTCCTCTCGTGGGCAGTGGCGGGTCGGGCACTGATTATGCGGACTTCATCTGTGCTTTCAGTGTGGGAGACTACCAACAATCTCCCGGTGCACGACACGCCAACGGTGATTAAGCGATTCGCCAATGGAGTGGTCGAAATCAGGAAAAGTTTCCGCTAACGGATCGCCAAACACAGTGGCTGCCTCGTTGAAATCAACGCCATGTTTTTGGAGATTTATTGTTGCCTTGACTTGATCCCAAGTGAAATTCATATAATTCCTGTTTTAGAAATGTCGGGCAACGATAAGTCGTTGTCTGGTCTATATTTGACCACAGTTATTATAGTGAAGTGCTGCTGGAGCTTTGAGTTAGACATTTTCTAGTTTTTTGATTATAGATTTTGCTAAATTTTCGTTTATTTCGGTATGTCGTGGCACAGGTTGCGATTGCTTGGTTTGCGGATTGGTGTACCAGTCGTGTCGCCCACCATTACGAACAAGAATACAGCCCATTTTTTCAAGAGCTTTAATCAAATCGCGTCTTTTCATTCACGCAACCAACAATTCTTCAACTTTCCGAATATACGGAACTTGTCCAGACTCAATGTCATTAAGCAAATCTTTCAAGTTTTCGATGAGTTCTTCTTTAGTCATACCTTGAGTTTGATAATCAGGATACTCATTTATGAAGCCTATAAAAAAATTATCGTCTTGCCATGAGGTAAATTTAATTGTTCTCATAAAATGCACCATAATTCCAATTCAGTATTATTTGTTTGAACCGTTTCATACATCAATCTTGCACTGAGGTACGAAGCGCATCAATTGCCCTGTGGCTTCCTTACGTCAGCCTATTCTACGAGCTAAAAGGAACTTGTAACACGTTAAAGTCGTGTGGGCAACTTCTTTTCGTTGCCCAACATTCAACGATTAAAGTCAGAATATCGAGAGATTTCTTCAATGCCATTTGTGCGTTTTAACGCGAAAATGTCGGGCACGAAAAGCATGTGCCCGACCTGGCTAACCTTATTCGTTAGGTATTTAAGTTTACTCTGACCCCAGTTATTTTTATTTTTCGCTGGAACGGACGGTTAGGCGCGTAATGCTGATATGAATTCATCTAACGACACACCGGCTTGTTTGAGTATTCCAGTTAGAGTTCCAGCTTTCAACTCTTTATGGTTAGGAACAACACAGCCTGAAGAACCCATTCGTAGAACAATGTGACTACCGCGTTGCCGAACCACCGAAAACCCCAGCAGCTCTAAAGCCCGAATTACTTCTGCACTCGAAACGACGGGGAGCTTAGGCATGTCTGGGTACTTGAAAAGTTGTCAAAAGCGGGCGGGCATAAGTAATCAACGGAAACTCTTCAAGATAGAGTTCAGTTGCTTCACTCAAATTAACCAAAGCCTCTTCAACCGTCTCGCCTTGAGTAGTTGTGCCTGTTTCAGGATTGAAGGCAACGTAACCACCTTCTGAATCTGGTGTTAATACTGCGGAAAATTCCATGATTTCTACCCTTTAAATTTAATGATCAAAACTATGCCTAACGTTAAGCTAACCGGGTATCACATGGAAAGCTGAAAAAAAAGCCGGATTATAACTGCGCTCCGGTTGAGCGTAATGTTAGGCATTTAAGTTTACTCTGACCCCAGTTATTAAAAATCAATCGAGTCTGACCCCATTGATTTTCCCATTGATTTTCTTTAAATGGTCAGCTGGATTTTTTGGTTAGACATTTTTTAATAGTACAAATGATTTTTCTAACGTAGTAGCACCAATGCCTTTAACTTTTAGCAAACCGCTTAAACTATTTATATCATCCATAAGTAACCCTGATTTTATTTTCTTGATTGCATCATTTCTTAATTGAGATTTTTCTTTTATTGAAGCATCACTTAAATTCATGAAAACGCTCTTAAACTCATCATATACATCATCTTTTGCTGTAGGGTCAAAATGCCATATTTCAATTTTTATATCACATTTTGAAAGATAGTTTTTCATTATTCTAATAGAATCATTTTCATTCATTCCTCCTTTACTTGCTCCTAAAAGAGGGAATGCTATTGATTCAATATTTTTTGACGCATATGTATCAACAAATTTTTGTAACCCTTTTTCTAAATATTCTTTTTTTGTAGGATACTTCCAATGTTCTTTAGTAGGGAAATTTAATATTTTGGTATATCCTAAAATTTCTTTATTATCAATCGTATAAATCCATAAGTTTCCAATATTAATTAGCCCATCATCACAAAAAATTTTATACTTATTAAACATTTCTGGGTATCTAAGCTTGAATTCAAGCGCAATTCCAGCACCCATTACACCTACACAATTTACTGTATTTACAATTGTTTGGCATTCAGTTGTGAATATATTACCTTTTTTAACTTCTATCATTAATTCAACCTAAAAAAAGATATGCCTATCTACACTGATATCAACACTACCAAACTGGTACTTATTTTCTATGTATTGTTTAACCTTATTAGAAGAACAATATACTGTTACAAGTTTTGTTATCTCTAATTTTTTATAAATTAAAACTTCCGCCATCATGCTCCACTTGATAGTTTCTGAATCTTCAAGACCATTCCAGCTAGTACTCCATATTTTATTCCAGTCCATTTGTAATAGGTCATTAATATTATTAAAGTATGATGTATTATCTGATGCTGCATTTCCATTTGTAAAAATAGAATTTTCAGACAAAAGTAAGTCCTTATCAAATGCTAATACTATTATTGAATCTCCAAACATTTTTTGGTTTCTATACAGCATCGCATTTCTTGGATTAAAATATAATGGAACATAATTATGAATGTTTCTATTATATATGGGTTCAATTTTATTTCTTCGTGAATTGACTTCTTGATTGCTTATGTCTACTTTTTTATGTGGATTATTATGAGAGAGCAAGCCATGTTCTAGTATTGAATCAAGGTTGTCAATATGCGTCATATGGTCAATTGTTGCTATTCTAGTACTCTTCTCTATTATAGCTAAAGCTTCATCACTGCTCATTATCTTCCTTTTTTGCCTAACGTAATATATACGACATTAATTGTCGTATAATAATTATAAAATGTCGCATAATCATATTTTATTAATATAACCTATTGTTTATAGTGCCAATAACATAAATGATCACGACAAAGCATACCAACAAATACGACACCAGCACAACCGAAAAAATTACTCGATCAAGTACGCGACAAGATTCGCTTCAAGCACTATTGCTTGAGTCCAGAGAATACCTATCTTTCATGGATTATGCAATTTATTTTATAGCACGGTAAACGCCATCCGATCGCTATGGGTACCACCGAAGTGGAGGCGTTTTAACCTATCTAACATCAAGCATCTGGTTTGCCACAAAACAAGATTATCAACGTATCATTAGTTACCGGCAATCACCCTACCTGACTGATGGACTCTTAAACCAGCAAAACGCTCTGGCTGTATTGGCTCCAAGATGCTACAGTTGCCATAATGACTCTAACCTCCGCCGTTATTTCACCTCAATATAGCCATGACAGAAACCAATCACCCTAACTCGCTAGACAGCGGTATTGCCGTCATTCACTCCAACAAGCTGGAAGAGTTGGGGAGTGTGGTGGAATATTGGCTGCGGGAGCATCCGTTGGCACCGTTGGAAAATGAGGTGTTTCTGGTGCAAAGTAACGGCATGGGGCAATGGTTGCAGCAAAGTCTGGCGAAAAATAGTGCGCTGGGGATTGCGGCGGCGATTAGCATGCAATTGCCCGCCTTGTTTATTTGGGGTGTTTATCGTGCGGTGTTGGTCGGTGATAAAGTGCCCAGAGAGCAATTGCTGGGAAAAGCGTTTTTGACTTGGCGCTTGTACCGGTTGTTGCCTGCGTTGATTACCCGGCCTGAGTTTGAGATTCTGGCGACATTTTTGGCGGTCGATAACAACAGCCGGAAACGCTATCAACTCGCTGAACAGTTGGCGGATCTTTTTGACCAATATCAGGTGTATCGTTCGGACTGGCTTGCCGATTGGGCTGGCGGACTCGATAACTTGCGTAACGCGGAAGGAATTCCGAAAGCTATGCCTGAGGCGCAACGCTGGCAGGCTGCCTTGTGGCGGGCGGTGCTGACGGATTTGGATGATGCCACGATGCCTTACGCCAGTCGCGCTTCGGTACATACCTTGTTTATGGCTCATATTGATGCACTGGAACAGCGTCCTGTCGGCGTACCCCGCCGGATTATCGTGTTTGGTTTGTCGTCTTTGCCGCAGCAATCGCTTGAAGTATTAGCCAAGTTGGGCAAGTTTTGTCAGATTGTGTTGTTTGTTCATAACCCTTGCCAGCATTACTGGGCCGATATTATTGAAGACAAAGAACTGTTAAAAGCCGAGCGCCACCGTCACGCCTATAAATCGGGGACGACGGCATCGTTGACCGAAGCCGATTTACATCTCCATTCACAACCGTTGCTTGCCGCCTGGGGTAAACAGGGGCGTGATTATATCCGGTTGCTGGATCAGTTTGATGACACCCAAGCTTATAGAAACTGGTATTGGCCGGACAGTAAAATCGACCTGTTCAAAGATTATTGCGAGCCTGGGGAAGGTAGTCTGTTGCAACAATTACAACAAACCATACTGGATTTGGAGCCACTGCCAGCGACGCCGGTTGACTTGCCTGAAGTCGATGACTCGCTGGTGTTTCATGTGGCCCATAGTCCGCAGCGTGAGGTTGAAATTCTTCACGATCAGTTGTTGGCTCACTTTAATGCCGTTGATGGTTTACATCCACGCGATGTGATTGTTATGGTGCCGGACATTAATAAATACGCGCCGCATATTCGTGCCGTATTTGGCAACATGAAGCCCGATGATGCCCGTTTCATCCCTTATAGTTTGGCCGATCAGCAACTGCGTGGCCAAAATCCCTTGCTGGTTGCGGTCGAGACTTTGCTTAATCTGCCTGACTCCCGCTTTACCGTGAGCGAATTTCTGGGCTTGCTGGAAGTGCCGGCTTTAAGGCAACGTTTTGCCATTGATGAAGTGGCGATCCCTAAATTACATCAATGGCTTGAAGAGGCCGGTATCCGCTGGGGTTTAAATGCAGCGCAACGTGTGCAAACGGTGGCGATGCCTGAGTTGATGGAAGCCAATACCTGGCAATTTGGTTTACGCCGGATGTTGCTGGGTTATGCCGTCGGTGCCGGTGAGGCGTTTAACGGTATTGAACCTTACGATGAAATTGGCGGATTGGAGGCGCAATGGGTTGGCGGTCTTGCTTATCTATTGGAAACCCTTGAAAAGTACGCTAACTTGTTGCGTCATGCGCTCAGTGCCAATGACTGGCAGCGCACGTTGTCTGCTCTGTTGACCGATTTTTTTGAGTTTGGCAGCAGCGAGCGGGAGCAAAAAACGCTGGAGACGCTTGACCGAGCCTTGGCAGAGTGGCGACAAATCTGCGAAAAAGCCGGTTTAACCGCCAAGGATACTTTGCCCTTGAATGTGGTTCGTGAAGCCTGGCTGGGGGCAGTGGACGAGCCTAATCTTCAGCAGCGTTTTTTAAGTGGTCGGGTCAATTTTTGTACCTTGATGCCGATGCGTGCCATCCCTTTTCGGTTAATCTGTTTGCTGGGTATGAATGACGGTGATTATCCGCGTAGTCAGCCGGTACACAGTTTTGATTTGATGAGTCAGCGCGGGCAATATCGACCGGGCGACCGTTCACGTCGGCAAGATGATCAATATCTGTTTCTGGAAGCGTTGCTGTCATCAAGACAACAACTTTATATCAGCTGGGTAGGCCGTAATATTCGTGATAACAGTGAGCGTCCGCCTTCGGTGCTGATCAGTCAGCTACGCGATACGCTGGCTCTGGGTTGGCAACTGGCCGATAACCGGCTGCCGTTGTTGAAAGCATTAACCGTTGACCACCCGTTACAACCTTTTAGCACACAGTATGTCATCAAAAATCGGGATGCGCGTTTGTTTACTTACGCACGGGAATGGTTTGAGCCTCCGGAGTTGCTTGGTTTGCCCGGTTCAACCACCGCAACGGCGTATGAAAAAGCCTTTGCCCTGAGTCTGGAAGCCTTGGGGCGTTTTCTTAAAGCGCCGGTAAAAACGTTCTGTAATAACACGCTTAAATTTGGCTTTGATCAAGAAACCGTCACCAGTGAAGACAACGAACCGTTTGGCTTTAACCGCTTGGAAAGTTATGTGCTGGGTAAAAGTTTGCTCGATGCCCTGCAAAGTGAAACCCCCGACAACACGGCAGTTTTCTTGGAGCAGCAGCGCACGACTATGGCGCGGCAAGGTAAACTTCCGCTCGGCGGTTTTGCCCATGCGGCATACAGCGATATTGCCGACCCTGTCAGTCAGGTCTGGCAGCGTTATCAGTCATTGCTTGTTTTATGGCCGACTGAACTTGAGGCATGCGTTATTGATTTGAGTTTTGCATTGGCGGATAACATGACGGTACAGTTAACCGGCGAGTTAATTAATTTGCGGCAAAGCAGCGATGGACTGAGTACGGGTTTGATTCATATAACCGCACAAACGTTGCTGACCAAGACCGATAAAATAAAATACCACAACCTGTTGCTGTACTGGGTGCAACATCTGGCGGGTTGCGCCTCCGGTATTAATGTTCAAACGGTGGTGATGGGGTCGGATAGCGTGATTGAGATTGCCCCACAGACGCAAGCCGAAGCTTTTGAACAACTTAAAACAGTAATCCAGGCATGGCTGGTGGGGATGCAGGCACCGTTACCGCTTGCCTGTAAAACCGCATTTGCCTGGTTAAGTGCCACACCGGATGAAGCCAAAGCCACGGATGCCGCAAGGTTTGCCTATCAAGGGGATGACTGGACGCCGGGTGAAGTGGCTTACGATGCGTATTTGTCGCGGTTTTTTCCAACCTTTGCCGGCTTGATTCAAGTGACTGCCTCCGGTGATTTTAAGACATGGACGGAAACGCTTTATCGATCTGCATGGACTCAACTTAAGCAACAAACTGCACAGGATGCAAAAAAATGACCGTCGCCAATCTTTTAAATCCGCTTGATTTCCCGTTGTCCGGCACCCGTCTGATTGAAGCCAGTGCCGGTACTGGCAAGACTTATACGATCGCGGCCTTGTATGTACGACTGATTTTGGGACATGGTCAAGAGGAGTCGCAATCCGGTCGTGACTTATTGCCGCCCGATATTTTGGTGGTCACGTTTACTGATGCAGCAACCAAAGAATTACGTGAACGCATACGCGCACGACTGACCCAAGCTGCCGGTTATTTTCGTGAACAGTCGGTAGAGAGTGATGACTTTTTGGAATCGCTACGCACCAGTTACCCAGACCATGAATGGCCTGCTTGTGCCCGTCGTTTGGAACTGGCGGCCAACTGGATGGACGAATCCGCTGTTTACACCATTCATGGTTGGTGTAACCGCATGTTGCAGCAACACGCTTTTGACAGCGGCAGCCTGTTTCGTCAGGAAGTTAACACCGATGATACCGAACTTTTAAATGAAGTGGTGCGGGATTATTGGCGAACGTTTTTTTATCCGTTATCTGAAGTGTCTTGTCAGGCGGCGCTTAAGCTGGCTGCTTCGCCAGAAGCATTAACTAAATTGCTTAAGTCGTTGTTGTCTGAAACCGAAGCGAAGGGACTTGAGTGCGTCAACACCGACATAGCGGCTGTCTTTAAAACCTGGGAGGAGTGGGAGCAAAAACGCGGTACTCTGGAAAAGACTGCACGCGATTTATGGGCCGAGCAGAAAGATAAAATAGAAAAGTTGCTCAACAATGCTTCTCGTGAGCGTTGGTTAAACGGTAATCAATATCGGCAAGCCACTTTTAACGGCAAGTTGTCGGACTTGGGTGCGTGGGCACAACGTGGCATTAATCTGAGCATTGAGGATTTGGCAAAATTCGGTCAAGAAAAATTAGTGTCAGGACTGGTCAATGCCCATAAAAATAAAGCCGATCAATTACAGCACGCTACCTTTGAAGCCATTGATGAGTTGGCCTTTCATGTTGAGCAAGAAATTGACGTGACAGAAACGCTAACGTTGCACGCTATTCATTGGATAAGGCAGCGTTACGATACCGAAAAACAGCGTTTGGCGCATATCACCTTCGACGATATGCTGACGCGTTTGGATAAGGCGCTGCAAGGCGGCAACGGTGAGCGCCTGGCCGGTGTGATTCGTGAACAATATCCGATTGCCTTGATTGATGAATTTCAGGACACCGATCCGGTGCAGTACCGCATTTTTGCCAATTTGTATCCGGCAGACAGTGATAACGGCTTGGGTTGTTTTATGATTGGCGATCCCAAACAGGCGATTTATTCGTTTCGGGGGGCTGATATTTATACCTATCTTAAAGCGCATCACGTTACGGCAGGACGACATTACACGCTGGGTAAGAACTTTCGTTCGACCAAAGCCTTGGTGGCAGCGGTTAATCAGGTATTTATTGAAGCGGATAAACAAACCAAAGGGGCTTTTCTGTTCAAAAGCGTTACCAGTAATCCGTTGCCGTTTATACCCGTTGATGCCCAAGGCCGGGATGATAAATGGGTGGTTAATGGTGAAGCGGGTTCCGCTTTAACCTTGTGGCATTGGGATTCATCGGACGCCATCGGTATGCCGGACTATCGGGAAAACATGGCCGAAGTGACCGCCAGCGAGATTGTGCGCTTGCTAAATTTGGCAAAGCAGGGGCAAACCGGATTTATATCGTCCGACGGCATGATTAAACCCTTGCAACCTTCCGACATTGCCATTTTAGTGCGTAGCGGTACAGAAGCTAAAGTTATCCGCAATGCGCTGGCAAACCGGCGACTGCGTAGCGTTTATCTTTCAGAGCGTGATTCCATTTATGCAACCCCAGAAGCGGCTGATTTGTTGATTTTGCTAAAGGCAATGGCCGAACCCCGCAACGAGCGCAAAGTGCGTGCGGCTTTAAGTACCGCTGTTTTGGACTGGTCTTATCAGTCGCTTCAGCAACTGACTATTGACGAGCCGAGCTGGGAGCAACAGTTGGAACGCTTTTTGGGTTATCAGCAACGCTGGCAACAGGATGGTATTCTGCCAACCTTGCGGCAACTGATGAGTGACTACGGTTTGCCTGCGCGGCTGATGACTGAAAATGAAGGCGAACGCTGTTTAACCAATCTGCTGCATCTGGCCGAATTGCTGCAACAAGCCAGCGCACAACTCGAAGGCGAACAGGCGTTAATCAGGCTGATGGCAGAAGAAATTGCCGCCACCGATCAAGCCGCTGAAGCCAGTGTGATTCGACTGGAAAGCGATGCCAACTTGATCAAAATTATCACCATTCACAAATCCAAAGGTCTTGAATATCCGCTGGTATTTTTGCCGTTTATCTGTAGCTTTAGGGAAGTTAGCGGTCGTTACAGTCACTATTATCGTTACCATGATGCGGAGCAAAATTTAAGCATTGATTTAAGCAAGGCCGATACTATTAAAAATATCAGCGACCGGGAACGGCTTCAAGAAGATTTGCGTTTATTTTATGTCGCCATCACGCGGGCACAACATGCCTGTTGGCTGGGTTTTGCACCGATTAAAAGCGGCAATACCAAAGACAGTCAATTGGACAAAAGTGCGGCGGGCTACTTGCTGGGTTGGCAACCTAAAACACCCGCCAACGCTTTGGTGGCTCATCTGACTCAACTCAAAGGTAATTGTGACGGCATCGCACTGCTAAAAATTCCTGAACCCAGCCCTGATTATTACCGGCCTTTGGAGCAAGCCGAAGCCCTGGAGGCACCGCTAAAATCTACCGCCACCATTACCGATAACTGGTGGGTTGCCAGTTACAGCGCCTTGCAGATGGAACATAAAAACACGCTTCAAAATAATGATCTCACGCTGTCCAACGCTCCCGAAAACGCTCAGGAAGATAAACAAAGTGATGAAGCGGATAGCACCGTTGGCGCATTAACAAAAAAGCTGTCCGGCGTGCATAGTCTGCCACGGGGCGCTGGCCCCGGCGTGTTGATTCATGGCTTGCTGGAAGAGTGTGCGCAGCATGGTTTTATAGCGATGCAAGACGACCCCGCGCAACAGCAGAAAGTAATTGACAAGATTTTTAGCAGCGACACCTGGGATGACAAGCGTGATCTTATTGCTACGGCCTTAACGCAATGGTTAACCATGCCCTTGCTGGACGGTGAAACGGTCAGCTTGGGTTCGCTTGAAGTTGACCATTATCAGGCTGAACTTGAATTTTTGCTGGGTGCAGACAGTGTGAACGTGTCAGCGTTGGATCGCTTGGTGACCCGCTATACTTTTGCCGGAAAAGCACGTCCACGATTGTTGCCGACTCAGGTGAACGGTTTGTTGAAAGGCTTTATCGATTTGGTATTTGTCCATAACGGTCAATATTACATCGCTGATTACAAATTTAACGGCCTGGGTAACAATGATGCGGCTTACACACCGGAAGCAATGGAAATCGCCATGTTGGGCAAACGTTATGATCTGCAATATGCCCTGTATTTGTTGGCGCTGCACCGGTTATTAAAAACCAGATTGGGCGACAGTTACGATTACGATACCCATGTCGGCGGCGGTCTTTATCTGTTTTTGCGCGGCTCAAACGGCACTGCCGGTGGTCGGGTATTTGACAAGCCGCCCAAGGCATTAATTGAAGGTTTGGATGGTCTGTTTTTGGGTTCGACCCATCACGGAGAAATGGCATGAAATCGGGGTTATCAGTGCTTGAAAGTCTGGATAAATGGATCAGTCTGGGTTGGTTAAATCTGATGGACAGGGCTTTTGTGCGCTTTCTTTTGGATCAGGACGCCGATGCGAGTGAGCCGGTGCTTTGGGCCGGCGCACTGGTTAGCCATCAATTGGGTAGGGGAGACGTTTATCTGGATCTTGAAAAGCTATGTCAACAACCCGGACTAACGCTGGCTATTCCCGGTGATGATGATAATTTGTCCGAGTCTGACGAAGCATTGGCAGAGTTTTCCGAGCTTAACGCTTATAACCTCGAACAGTGGCAAGCGGCATTGAACAACTCAGGGTTGGTCGGATCAGGGCAGGGCAATAGCCCCTTGGTTTTGGAGGGCAACCGCTTATATTTACGACGTTATTGGCAGTATCAGCAAATACTGGATCAAGCCATTCAACAACGATTGCAACCTGTTAGAGCCGATCTGCCGGAAGCCTTGCAGGCACAATTACAGAGTTTGTTTGCGTCCAAAAGTCCTGAAAATCCCGATTGGCAAAAAATTGCCTGTATATTGGCTTTGCGGGCACGTTTTGCCATTATTACCGGGGGTCCTGGCACCGGTAAAACCACCACCTTAACCAAGCTGTTGGCCTTGCTTCTTAAGCTGGCTAACGACGAATCCAACAATACCCGCAAGCTGGTTATTTTGCTGGCGGCACCGACCGGAAAAGCGGCAGCGCGGGTGAGTGAATCCATTAGCAAAGCTTTGGAAAAACTGGCGGTGCCTGATGATCTTAAACAGTGTATTCCCAAAAAGGCGAGTACCTTGCATCGGTTGCTGGGTAGTCGGCACGACTCGCGGCATTATGTCCATCATCGAAATAATCCCTTGGTGGCAGATATTGTCATTGTTGATGAAGCGTCCATGATTGATTTGGAAATGATGGCGTCATTACTGGATGCGCTGCCCGAATCAGCCCAATTAATATTGCTGGGTGACAAGGATCAATTGGCTTCTGTCGAAGCGGGTTCAGTGATGGGCGATTTATGTCACGGTGCAGAAAACCAAGCCTACGATGAACAAACCCGCGCCTGGATGAGACCCTATATTGACGAAGCACTCAATGAACCCGCCGCCGTTGGTTCCGCCATTAACCAGCAAACGGTTATGCTGCGCTATAGTCATCGATTTGGTGAGCACAGCGGTATCGGGCAATTAGCCAAAGCAGTCAATCAGGGTGATGCCGAACAGGCTCAAGCCATTTTAAAAGATACCGCACGCTATCAGGATCTCAACCGCATTCTGTTGACCCATCCTGCGGACAACCATTTAAAGCAGTTGGTTTTAGCCAATGCGGGTGTGGCCGACAACGGCAAGCCCAATGCCCGTCAAGGCTACGGTTATTATCTGGATGTTATTCATAAAAAACGACCCACGGAGAGCACGCACTATAATCACTGGGCCAAACAAGTGCTGGATGCCTTTGATACCTTTCAGGTGCTTTGTGCCTTGCGTCGCGGAGTTTGGGGGGTGGAAGGTTTAAATCAGCGCATGGAACAATGGTTGTTTCCCAAACAAAAACCGGCGCTTTGGTATGAAGGTCGCCCGGTTATGATCACGCGCAACGATTATAATCTGGGTTTGATGAATGGCGATGTGGGCATGACGCTTAAAGACAGCACCGGGAAGCTGCGGGTGGCTTTTCCCAGCGAAGACTCACGCGATGACGTGAAGATTATTTGGATATCACCAATGCGGCTACCGGATGTGGAAGCAGCTTATGCCATAACGGTGCATAAATCCCAAGGCTCCGAGTTTAACCATCTGGCGTTGATTCTGCCTGAAACCAGAAGTCCGGTGCTCACGCGAGAACTGGTCTACACTGCCATTACCCGAGCCAAAGAAAACTTTACCTTGCTGGAAAGTCATGCCGATGTTTTGAGCCTGGCTATTTTGGCGACTTGCAAATAGACTGGGTTGTAAATATGGCCTCCCCCTTTGAAAAAGGGGGGCTGAGGGGGATTTTATTAGATAAATCCTCCGCAGCCTCAATGCCGTTAAATTAAGCGCAATTTGTTTAAAAAACTGGAGTGCAATCGCTTCAGCTATTGCCTGCAAAAACAGCTAAAGCGGTTTTACTCCATTTGTATGCTTAAATTAACAGCATTACCCTTGCCCATCTTTTTCAAAGGCAGGCGAGCAAAGCGAGGGGCTGAATACTTACATTCAGGATGGGCTTTTATCGTCAGCCCATCCCGGCTGTTGTGACGTCACTAAGGAGTGCGCATGAAATAACTTCGGCATCTTGCTCCCTCTCCCACCGGGAGAGGACTGGGTGAGGGGATATAAATGGTCAAGTTATTTCGTGCACGTTCCTAAACTTATTTGCCTTCCAAGAGGCTGTTTAGTTCATTATCAATCATCGTATCGTAATGACGGCGTAAAGTTGAATCAGTGGGTGGAAGCGGGCTGTTGGCTTCAACGGCTGTTTCTTCCAACACGGTGGCTTCGGCCTGAACAACAGTTTCTTCAACGCTAATTTCTGAGTTAACCACGGGTTCAATCGGTGCTGTAACGGGTTGAGCCAACGCTTTTTTATGGGCTTCAACAGTAACAACTAAACGCTCAATTGCGCCTTTATCGCTAATGCATTGTTCAATTTCAGCATTAATTAGCGCGTCATAATGACGGCTTAAAGAAGAGTCAGTGGGACGACCTGGATTAATCGATTCAATCAAGCTGCGTAAATGCGCGATAGCATGTCGTCTCAGCGTTGAATCTTGTGGAAGGTTATCAGTGTTGTCTTGCTTAATGATTTTTGGCGCGACAACAACCGCAGCTTGAGTAGCACTTGAAGGTCTGTTTATAGGTACTGCTATGGGGGCTGGCTCGGTACTTGCTGCGGGCTTGTTTGCAACTGCTTGCACTACAGGCGCTGGAGACGAGTTAAGTAATTGTTTTATCTTGGCAATAATGGTTTGTAAAAATTCATTCATATTATTAAGCTGTTCCGGCCTTAAAAAGAGACTACACGTTTAGATAGGCTTGCTGATTTAGCAAGAATATCCCTTTATATTCTATATGAGCTCATTTGGCGTATAAATAACCGCTCAATAGTTTTATCGGTCAAACTATACCACTTGTAGCTTAAATTGGCGACAGCCAGATAAACAAATTAAGGTAATTAATCCACCTTAACGATTCGCTGACAAGCATTTATACCCTGAGCCCTTGTAAACTTGCAGGATACAAAATGGCTGATAAATAATTTGGCTCGATAAAGTGCACAGTTAATCCCGGTATAAGTTGCCTCGTAGGCCGGGAATAAGGCTTTTCGAGCGCAAGCGAGTACAAAAGAATTCACCACGAAGACACGAAGAACACGAAGAAAAGCAAAAACGGTTAACGTTCTTCTGGTTCCTAAGCTCCTGCTTGGGAACGAGTACAAGAAAAATATTCACCACGAAGACACGAAGAACACGAAGAAAAGCAAAAACAGTTAATGTTCTTCTGGTTCCCAAGCTCCTGCTTGGGAACCGCGAAGCCGAAGCTCCAGCTTCGCGAGACTGGAAGCTGGAGCTTGGGAACGAGTACAAAAGTAAGTATTCAGTCCCCCTCTTTGAAAAAGAGGGGTTAGGGGAGATTTTATTAGATAAATCCCCCTCAATCCCCCTTTTTCAATGGGGGAGGTGAATAATTACGAATGACGAGCTTTATGACATTTGTGTATAACGACGAGAGCTGGGAGCTTGGGAGCGAGTACAAAGATCGCAATCTTTAACGTTCGATTGCCATTTGTCTCCTCAAGAATGCGAAATCTTTCAACCCGAATCGGAATCGGGAGCACCCAAATGCGAAGTGAAGGCGACGAGTATCTATACTTATTCCTCACAATTGCGAATCCTGGCCGTTAATACGGGCATTTATTGATACCTAATCGCAATTAAATCGTTTTCTCTGCCCATGTTTGTCCAAACAAATGGGAATCTGGCGGCTTAAGTTCCGAAAAGATCGGGCTAAGTTCGCATTCCCTTGCGATAAAATGCCAATCGAATCGCAAAAAATTGACTTATTTATTAATAAAGCTGTGGTTTTTACTTGACTTTTCCCTATATCGTATTATATTCCACCCATCATCAATGAGATATTCGCAGTTGCTCGTTGACAGCGCGGACATGCGTCAGGCTTAACCGTTTACCTCCAGTCATTGCACAAGGGTTCATCACCAGCGGTTGCACCTAACTATCCCCTAAGTTGATAGTGTCGTTCGTCTTGAAAGCCAACCTTATCGAGTGGAGTATCCCCATGCAAGCCAAGCTTATTATTAGGTTTGATTCCCTGAGTGAAGCCAGTTATCTGGCCAAAGCAGGCTCTATCGTCACCGCCTTAACCGCCAATGTTTATTATCCCGAGCCGTGGGTCGCGCAAGTTCCCACACTGGCTCAACTCACCGCCGCCTACACGGCTTACTTGGACGGTTATCATGCCGCCCTCAGCCACGACAGCCTTAAAATAGCCCAACGCAATACTGCCCGGCAAGCACTAACCGAACTCTTCAAACGCCTCGTACCTTATCTGGAATTGGTGGCGCTAGGCGATGTACAGGTTCTTGCCACCACCGGCTACGACCTGCGCAAAGACATCGTACACGGCGGTGGCGGTAACATCTTGCCTGCACCCGCTGATTTCCGGGTCGAGCATGGGGCAAAAAGCGGCAGCTTTTATATTCATGTTGCTAAGTTGACCGGTGCCGGTAGCTATGAAGTGCAAACCGCGCAAGGTGATCCAGCTATCGAAGCTAATTGGCATCATGCGCTGTCGTCGTTAACGTCCGCGCATATTTTATTGTCCATAAGTAAGGTTAAAACCACCGGCTTCCAGCCGGTTATCTTCAGCTGATAAACGACCTATTTTGAAGCGTGTCATGGGCTACAGGTATGGCAGCCATACGATTTTTCAAATTGAGTATCACTTTGTTTAGGCGACAAAATACCGCTACAAAATTTTGACAGGAAAAATTGCTGAACGAGTTCGAGCAATGGTTCGTTGCATAAGACGCGTCGTTAAGTCGACGCGTATCCGGACTTCCAGTCCGTAACTCAAACCCACCAGCTTAAGCTGGTGGTTGTTTAGTGGAAGGCTTGATACCGGGGCAAGCTTATTGGGTACGGATAAGGGGTATTGGCAGTGCCGGTGCGGGTGTGTGGACTGATCCGGTTAGTTTGATTGTTGATTGAGTCATGTTGGGCAACCTCTTTTCGTTGCCCAACATTCAACGGTCAAAATCAGAATATCGAGAGATTTCTTCAATGCCATTCGTGCGTCTAACGCGAAAATGTCGGGCACGAAAAGCATGTGCCCGACCTACTTGGCTCTTTTTCAAAGAAAGGGCTGAATGGTTACATAAAATCAACTTATAATTATGTATAAATCCTGAAAAATTTTTAGAATTGTCGCTGGTTAATTAAATATCACGTTATATTTTTCTATACACGCCATGACATGTAACATTTGTTTAAATCCTAAACGCAAGACGCGATTTAAAAGCAGTCGGCTAGAGCTCTGTCAGTGGTGTGTAATTGAACTCATAAAGGATAAAGATGATACCCCAAACTCTATTATCGAGTCGTTGAGGCTTAAGTTTGAAAATAATGAGCTGGCAAAAATACGGCCTATTAGGTTTATTGCTAATAGGCAGCCAACCCCACCGATATATCCCGATGCAGAGTTACAGCAAGCTTCTTCTGCTAGTTTGATAAAAGCAGCTCACAAAGAAGGTTTACTAACCTCTTTATATCGCAGTCTTGTTAATGATCAGGATAGAAAAAATGAAGCAGAGAAGATCAAATCAAAGAAACAACATGAAATTATGGAGCGTTACGAAGCAGAGAAGGAGGCTTACAAACAGCAATTAATTTCAATTGAGCAAGCAAAAAGAAGATATTTAGAATTAGAAAAAAGCTATTTACAATTGGAAACCAGCTTACCAAATAGAATAAAGGAATACATATCTAATTATCGTTCATCTTTGTGTTCTACTACTGAGCAGCTTAAATCAAAAAGTGACCGGCTTTTGCGCGCCAACCTATTGGGATTAATTAATGATGAGAAAGTAATTCTCAAACGCCTTGATGAAGATGAAAATGCGCGATTAAGGGATTACATCAAATCACAAGACGGGCATGCCTGCGTAATTTGTCATAAAACAAGCTCTAATTCAGAGTTGCATGTGCATCATATTGTTCCGCTGTATAAGTTTGGAACAAATCAACCGCAAAATCTTGCCACGCTCTGTTATTCCTGTCATAACAAACAACATCCAACGCTGAAAATTTACCCAACACAGCCTGACAATCGAACGCCAAGAAAAAGCACTTTTATAGCGGTTGATATAAAAACAACGGGCATTTCCAATCAGGATGAAATAATTGAAATTGGGGCTGCCCTTTTTGAAAATGGAAAAGTTATTAAAAATTATCAATCGCTCATGCACGCAAGCCGCTATTTTCGCTTTATACCGGAAATATCCAAGCAAATGGTTGATAGCGCACCTAAGCCAGAAGTTATTTTCCCAGAATTTCTATCCTTTATTGGCAAATCAAACCTTGTTGTCCATAATAAGGCTTTTGTCATGCCATTTTTACAGAGATATGCCAAAGCGTCTGGCAAAACAATTCAAAATTATGTAACAGATACCCTTTCAATTTCCAAAAAGAAATTACCTGAACTTAACAGTGAAAACATATTTACGCTTACAAAATATTTTAAGGTAAAAAGAACGCTTTCAAAAAGTGCGTTAGATTGCAGCATTGCAACAGGATTAGTTTTTCTTGGTTTGGCAAGTATTAAAGATGAAGCTCCAGATCACCATCCAAAACCCCCTCCGAAAATAGCTAGACCTATCAAAAAACCTAATGACGAGCCTATCGCTATAATCATCAGCCCGATAAAAATTAAAGGGCCAATTAATAAACCGACAGCAATAACTGGAAATGAGACTCTTGAAGACGCATTTAGAGCGGATAGTCAGAAAAATCATACAACTGCGTTTCAAATTTATTGGCGCTTAGCCAAACAAGGGGTAGCTATTGCTCAATTTAATTTAGGCTGGATGTATGCCAACGGTCAAGGTGTAGAGAAAGACAGCAAAGAAGCAGTGCTTTGGTACAGTGAGGCTGCGAAACAAGGCCATGCAGGAGGGCAATGCAACTTAGGCTACATGTACTCAAACGGACGCGGCGTAGAGAAAGACAGCAAAGAAGCAGTGCTTTGGTATCGCAAAGCCGCCGATCAAGGTAATGCGAGAGCGCAATACAATTTAGGAGTGATGTATGCGAACGGTTGCGGCGTTGCGCAAGACTATGGACAAGCCATGTTTTGGTATGAGCAAGCTGCCGATCAAGATAATGCGGATGCGCAATGCAATTTAGGCTGGATGTGCGAAGTCGGTCGTGGCATTGAACAAGACTACGAGCAAGCCGTGTTTTGGTATGAGCAAGCCGCCAATCAAGGCAATACGAGAGCGCAATGCAATTTAGGGGTGATGTATGCGAACGGTCGCGGAGTAGATGAAGACGATGAAGACTATGACGAACAAGCTGTATTCTGGTATCGCAAAGCTGCCGAGGAGGGTGATGCGGCAGCGCAATGCAATTTAGGTTTGATGTATGACAAAGGACGCGGCGTAGTGCAAGACGATAAGAAAGCCGTGTTTTGGTATCGCAGAGCCGCTGCACAAGGTCATGGGGCAGCGCAATGCAATTTAGGCTTGATGAACCAATACGGACGCGGTGTGAAGCAAGACGACCAATATGCCGTGCTCTGGTATCGCAGAGCCGCTGCACAAGGTCATGCGGCAGCACAATGCAATTTAGGCTGGATGTACGAAAATGGTCACGGCGTAAAACAAGACTGCAAACAAGCGGTATCCTGGTATAGCAAGGCCGCTGAACAAGGTAATGCGACTGCGCAAGGAAATTTGGATAGATTGGAAAAAACTGGTTTATACATCAAACAAGAAACTACTTATACACAACAAATTGATTCTAACAAAAATGCTGCATTTGATGGGCAACCGACCAAAAGTGAATCACATGAAGAGTTAGTTGATCAGTTTCATAAGGCTTTGGCTTGGTATTTGAATGCTAATGAAGTTCAAATAATTTACAAAATGCTATGCAAACATCGGTACTTAGAATTTCAGAATAAAGCTAAGAGCTCTGCTTCAGTAAACCAATTTGGCCATAAAGGAAATAGGCATCTTAACTTTAAAGGCGAATCCTACCAACAACTTATAGATGAGTATCATGAAGCTTTAACCAATGACGAAATTAAGCAGGCCCATAAATTGTACAAAGAGTTACTTGAATATCAGTTTGCAGAATTTCAACTTAGGAGTCAGGACAATACTCAATCAAAGCAAGTTGGTAATTCTACGATTGACGAATCTGTCAAGTATCAATTAACTTCTAAGGGTGTGCCTCATGAAAAGCTTGTAGATGAGTATCATAAAGCTCTAGCCAATGGAGGGATTGAGCAGGCTCATATATTGTACGAAGAGTTAATTGAACATCAGTTTTCAGAATTTCAGCTTTACACCAAAAATATATGCTAATTCACCTTTTTTCTGGTTCCCAAGCTCCAGCTTGGGAACCGAGAAGCCGAAGCTCCAGCTTCGCGACACTGGAAGCTGGAGCTTCGGAACGAGTACAATATTCCAGTCCATCTACTTAAACAAATTGCCGAGGAAATGGGACATGTCCATTAACGAAACAGAGCTATTGGAACGGGGGATGCCAAGCGGAACATTGGCGAGGAACGGCTTGCCGCCATTCGGGATGTTAAATCAGGCCGCCACGGTGCAACTTATGCCATTGAACCTAATGAAATAGTTACTACGCGAGTAAAATGTGGCTTGTCCCAAACTCAGTTTGCAAAAGCATTACACATTTCATCTCGTACTTTACAGCAGTGGGAGCAGGGGCGCCGTCATCCCTCCGGTGCATCTGAAACATTGCTAAAAATCGTCGCCAAACATCCAGAGGTATTGCGTGAATTCTTGGTGTAAAACACATAACAGTCGAGTGATGGCTTTATCGTCCCCCGACATTTCGGCATTCAACATATCTCTGTTAGCATCGAAATGATTTATCTGAAAATCTATAAGTCGCGCACGAAAAGCATGTGCTCGATCTGGCTGGCTTTTCTTTCTTGCACAGGGTGCATTTATGGTGTAAAAAGGAATCACATATACACCACATTACGAGGATAGGGCAATGACAAGGCAAAGCATTTCTTTTACTGCACCAAATGATAGCTGGTTAAATTCCTTGATTGAAAACGAGGAATACAACAGCAAAAGCGAAATTGTAAATGACCTAATACGCAAAGCACGGGCACATCAAAATGAAATGGAAATAATTTGTTCCAGGTTGATTAAGTCAGAAAATAGCGGATTTATAACACAGACCGCAGCGGAGATTAGAACAGAATTCAAGGAGGAATAGAGGCGTAATGGGGAGCTACAAAATACCAAATTATTAAACAATCAGGAAAAATCATGTATGCCATTGAATTTGAAACAGACGTTCACAACAACACCATTCAAATCCCCATTGAATATAAAGAACTCGAAGCCAAGCACATTAAAGTTTTTATCGTAGAAGTTAAAGCAACAGCCAAATTACTACCCGCTGGCTTTTTAAATCCTGTCCTTATCAGCAGCTACAAAAACATTGCTAAACGGGACGAGTTATATGACCGTTAAGGCTTTTATAGACACCAACATTTATATTTATGCACTCACCGAATCGCAAGACCAAAAGGATGAAAGCAAAAGGAGCATTGCCTTATCTGTTTTTGAAACCCTGATACAATCTCAAACCATTGTCACTTCAACACAGGTTTTAAACGAATTTCATAGCAACTTGGTTAAAAAGTTTAAATTAGACGATGTTGCAGTTTTCAATATCGTTGAACAAAATATTTTGCCAATTTCATTAATTGCGCCTATCGGTTTTCAAACCTATCAATTAGCTTTTAATCTTCGCTTACAATACAGTGTATCATTTTGGGATTCTTTAATTGTTGCCAGTGCGTTGGAAAATAACTGCACGACTCTTTACAGCGAAGATATGCAGCATCAGCAAAAAATTGAAAATCAACTATTGATTATTAACCCGTTTAAATAGTCGGGTAGGTCGGCTTTATCGTCGCCCGACATTTCAGCATTCAACAGACCTCATTATCGGGCACGAAAAGCCCATGCCCGACAGCTAAAAATAAAATCCGTTGAAATCCGTCCAATCATTGTCATCCGTGTTCTATGAGCAAAGTCTGCCGGGTAGTTACCCGCTACAAAATCCAAAAATCAAGTCGATAAACGTTGTTGCCACACGGCTATTTTTGCTTTTAAATCATCGCTGTTAATCGTCGTTAACTGGCGTTGTTTTAACAAGCGTCTACCGGCTACCCAAACATCGGTGACTTGTTGCCGACTGGCGGCATAAACAATTTGCGAAACCGGACAATATAATGGTTGGGTTTCCAGATGGTTTAAGTCAATAGCAATCACATCGGCGGCTTTACCGATGCTAAGCGAGCCACAAACAGCATCAAGCCCCAAGGCTTTGGCACCATTAATGGTCGCCATGCGTAACGCCGTCATGGCAGGAACGGCACTGGCATCAGCGGCAACCGCTTTGCCCAGTAAAGCCGCCGTGCGCATTTCTCCAAACATATCCAAGTCATTATTGCTGGCGGCACCATCCGTACCTAAAGCCACATTGATACCGGCGGCAAGACATTTGGCAAGCTGGCAAAAGCCGCTGGCAAGTTTTAAATTGGACTCAGGGCAATGCACGATATGAGCGCCCGATTCTGCAAACAGGCTGATCTCTTCATCGGTTAACTGGGTCATGTGTACGGCTATCAAGGAGGGATTGACCAAGCCTAATTCCAGCAATCTTTGTAGCGGCCGTTGTCCGAATTGTGCCTGCGCCTGTTCGACTTCGTGCACCGTTTCGTGAAGATGAATATGTATCGGCAATTCCAGTTCATCAGCCACTGTTTTGATTTTTTGCAAAGGTTCATCGGATACCGTGTAAGGCGCGTGGGGAGCAAAAGCGGTCGAACACAGATCGGAAAGACGCAGTTGCTCATGCAGAGCCAAGCCTTTTTCAATATATTCGTCGGCGTTTTGTGCCCAGACCGAGGGAAAATCAATAACAATCATGCCAACGGTCGCACGTATGCCGTGGTGTATCGCTTGCGCTGCGGTGACATCAGGAAAAAAGTACATATCATTAAAGCAGGTGGTTCCGCCCAGAATCATCTCGGCAATCGCCAAATCAGAGCCGTCTTTGACAAACGCTTCACTCATCCATTGGTGTTCCAGCGGCCAGATATGGTTTTGCAGCCAATCCATCAACGGCAAATCATCAGCAATACCGCGCATTAACGTCATCGCCGCATGGGTGTGACAATTGATTAAGCCCGGTAGCAAGGCATGATTTTCCAAATTTTCGGTGGTCTTGCCCTGATATTTTTGTTTGGCAAGTTCCGTCGGCAATAAATCAATGATTTTGCCACTATCAATCACCAAACTATGGTGTTCGTAGGTTACGGATTCCGGTTCAACGGGTATAATCCAGCGAGCATGGATAAGGGTGTCGACTATCATGAGTTGTTCCTGTAGGTGGTGGGTTTGGCCTAAATGTAAGCTGACACCATCAATTACAATTGACGGGTTGGCATCAGCAACCGATTATAATGTCCAGTAATCAAATTATAACTTTTTACCCTTAGGTTTTATTAAATAATGACTCTGCAAACTAAAAAATCTGTACAAGCCCTGCAATGGACAGGCACTTCATTAAAAGTGCTGGATCAGCGGCAACTCCCGGAAACATTGGTTTATGATGATTATAACGATGCTGCCGGCGTGACCGAAGCCATTGCCACCATGCGGGTACGTGGCGCTCCGGCAATTGGTATAGCCGCAGCTTACGGCGTCGCGCTTTCTGTCATTCAGCATTGTGCAGAAGCGCCTGCAAACTGGCAGCAAAACGTAGCCGATGATATTGCCCTGTTGGCCAAGTCCAGACCTACCGCAGTCAATTTGTTTTGGGCGTTGGCGCAAATGAAGGCCTTGTTGGAGCAGCCGTTAACGAATCCTCAAGCGGCTTTTATTGCCTGTGCAGAGAAAATCCATGCGGATGATATTGTCGCCAATATGACCATGGGTGAGCTGGGTGCTGATCTTTTAACGGGCGTTAAAGGCGTTATGACCCATTGTAATACCGGGGCGTTGGCTACCGGTGGTTATGGGACTGCGCTGGGCGTTATTCGCAGTGCAACCCAAAGACAGCCTTTAAACGTCTATGCCGGAGAAACCCGACCCTGGCTACAGGGCGCAAGGTTAACCGTTTGGGAGTTGGCGCAAGATGAAATTCCGGTTACCTTGCTGGCTGATTCAGCCGCTGCATGGCTAATGAAATCAGGCGCTATCGATTGGGTTATTGTCGGTGCCGACCGGATTGCCGCCAATGGCGATACCGCCAATAAAATAGGCACCTATTCGTTAGCGGTGCTGGCTAAACAGCATGGCGTTAAATTTATGGTCGTAGCGCCGACCACAACCCTGGACTGGACGATTGAAAATGGCGATCAAATAGACATTGAGCAACGTGATCAAAGTGAATTATTGCCTGCTTGTTATAATAAAGAAGGGTCATTAGTCAGTGCCTGGAATCCGGTATTTGACGTAACCCCCGCTGAATTAATTTCAGCCATTGTAACCGAGCGTGGCGTGGTATTAAATCCAACTGAACAAGGTATGAGAGGGTTAAAAGATGTTATTTGACAAGAAAGGCAACAATCCGGCTTTGGCGGTGGGTTATTTGTTTAAAGGTCTGACGTTATTGACCAGTAAGCCATTACGTGCATTTATTCTTATCCCGATTTTAATTAATATCGTGTTGTACAGTGCGGCTTTACTGCTGGGTTATTACACTATTTCCGATTTGATTAACCAGTTTATTCCAAGTTGGCTGAGCTGGTTAAACTGGATATTATGGCCGTTATTTTTTATCAGCTTTATTATCGCCGGTTTTTTTACCTTTACGGTATTTGCTAATTTACTGGCCTCGCCTTTTTACGGCAAATTATCTGCCAAAACCCTGACGCTAATAACGGGACAAACCAGCGCAACGGCTGAACAGCCATTAGCCAAGGTTATGATGGCAGAAGTAAAGCGTGCCGGATATTTGTTAAGCAGAGCCTTACCGTTGGTAATCCTGTCCTTTATTCCCGGCATTAACGTACTGGCACCTTTTCTGTGGGCTTTATTCGGCGCGTGGGGTATGGCACTGGAATACATGGCCTATCCATTGGAAAATGAAGGCGTGTTGTTTTTAGAACAGAAACAACTGGTTAAAAGCATACGTTTAGGCGCGTTAAGTTTTGGTGGCGTTGCTGTCATGGGCTTGACTATTCCGCTGTTAAACATCATCGTCGCACCTGCCGCTGTTATTGGTGCGACCATTTATTTTAATGACGTGAAAAAAGAGGGTTAAGATTAAAACGTTTTCGTTAGTCGCGACGTGGGCATCGCTCCCACCGTGGGAGCGACGCCCACGTCGCGACTATAGCTCGACAGATCTTGCCCTTTTTTATGGTGTATGACGCTGCGCTTATACACCCTACGATCTAAAATGCCATGCGCTCAATCAATGACGATCGTGATGTTGCCGATACTGGCCATAGCCTCTGTTTCCCTGATTATAGTGGCCTTCGCGATATTCCTCCCGATGTTGACGGTAAGGCTGATGCCCCCGGTAATTGTCCTGTCTATAGTTTCCATAGAATGCAGGTGCAGGATAGCGAGCACCATAATAGGGTTGGTATACCGGATAATTTCTATAACCATAGTTTCCATACGAAGCAGGGTAGCCAGCACAACCGCTTATTAACGTAAGCATAAAAATGGCAGTTAGGGAACGAACTCGAATAAAGTACATGCGGATTTAATAGGGAGTGGTTAATAAGGCGGGGCTGCCAAACGTTCTGGTAGATAGGGTGCAAGCCTTGATAAGGATTTGTGTCTTATTTTTTTGGTGGTAGCTGGGGGCTACAGAGTTGTGCAGGTGATGTGGATTTGCAAGACGTCACATTGAAATCCCATAAATTGTCAGTAATTGTTCTTTGGCATGATTTTCTACTGAATTCATTGATGACTCATCTGAATTATTTGCATTAAATATTTTTTTTCTAGTCGACCCATCCAGATGGGTACAATACCGTTCGTGTATCCTGGCGGGTAGTCCAACAAAATCTAATCTTTTGTTATGCTTTAAGTATTGATAGATATCGGCACCTGTGTCGCAGTAGATCAAAGAAGGCTTTGATCCATTGTAGCTATCCCTAAAGAGTGAGGGTAATTTGAGTTTTTTCAAAACGGGCAGCTTTAGCCTCAATTCAGCAATAGTTCTGGAAAATTTATTGGATAGATTGAAGTCATTGTAAATAAACCTCCCTTTGAAAGAATACCCTGCATCTAAGGCAACTGAGATGTGGGAGGTCTTTAAAAAAGTGAGTGGAATCCATGGTCGTTCTTGATAGTAAGCGCCATCGTAAAGCGTCCCTGTCAGCGCAGAGCTATCCATCCATAAGGGGCCATGAACAAAACCACAACCAAATATTCTCTCATCGTCAATATAATCCTTCATGAAGCCAATAATCGAGTTATTTAGTATTTCCAGATCGGAATCTATCAAAAGCGTTTTTTTTGCTTTTATTTTTTTAAATAACCAGTCCAGCGTTATGCCGTGCCCTTGAAGCGGTGCGCTTAGTAAGTCAAAGTCATAATCTTTTGTAAGGGCAGAAAAGTGCTCCAGGCTACCGTCGTTGGATTCACAGTCAATCAGAAGAATTGGCATGCCGGCATAGCGAAGAGCACTCATTAGAGCCAATGTTGAGAGCTCTTTGGTTCCACAATTAATGATTATGGCTCTTTCCTCAGATTCTATAAGATCCTCTATTTTTGATAAAAGCATAGGTTTTGTTCTCTGTTTAGTGATGTCGTTTAGAATTTCACTTTGTTCTTTGCAAAGTTGAATTGGAGTAACTGGACGTGCCATCTTTGCATAGGTACAGGGTCGTGCAGGTAATGTGATTTTGGAAGATCTAGCCACGTTATGTGCTGCTCAATCGCGGCCTCAGCGATTAATTTACCCGTATTAAGTTTGACCATACCAGCGCCCGGTTAGGCGAGTTGATGCTTCAGCGACCTCCAGCAGATAGCGAAGGGCTTTGTTCACTGCCTCATCGTTTGGGAAAGCCTGGGCAATATCTGGCTCAAGGAGAATAACATTAGTTTCCGCTTTGATTCGATTCGCATATTTGCCACGCACAATCGTGCCAAAATCCGACCTTTTATATTCAGGCCGAAGCTCGTCCATCGTTTCTGATTTAATCTTCATAGATTTTCCTTTCAACGTTAGCCTGATAGGGTGGGGTGCCAATGCCGTTAAGTTAAGCATACAACGAAGTAAAACAGCTTTAGCTGTTTTTACAGGCAATAGCTGAAGCGATTGCACTCCGATTTTTTAAACAACTTGCGCTTAACTTAACGGCATTGGGTGGGGCATCTTTTGTGCCCACACTGAATAAAGCAATCACATGAAAATGGTGGGCAGAAAAGCGTTGCCCACCCTACGACTCTATTAACTTCCAATCAAAAACTTCGTGCTCTTCGTGTCTCGGCAACTGCTCCTGCGTCTCTTAAGGAGCCTACTGTTGGTGCTCTACCTCCTGCATCCATGCAGTCGTTCGTGGTAAAAGCTTTAACAAACCAACCGCTATTTTTTGATATATAGATCGGTAATGGTGCCGGTGATCATTTCAGCGGCACCATTACCGATCTATATATC
>Ga0194056_10000015_pt1 | contig 65273 bp, 71 predicted proteins | sample SepL4413m_MetaG_FD_155458 | JGI IMG/M metagenome (GOLD analysis project Ga0194056, IMG submission 155458) | Anoxic zone freshwater microbial communities from boreal shield lake in IISD Experimental Lakes Area, Ontario, Canada - Sep2016-L442-13m | ecosystem: Environmental > Aquatic > Freshwater... | reverse complement strand
CCGCCCATTGTCATCAGTAAAACAAGCAGAACGGCTATACCGCCAAGACTACCAAAAAATACTTTTGGATTGGATTCTTTTAAGCTCAAGAAAGAAGACACCATATTGCCGGCAGCGCCTGTTGCCGCCTCTACGGGTTGCGTAACATTTTCTTGTGGTTGAACATTTTCTTCTGGTTTGGCGTTTTCTTCATTACTCATTTCTCATCCTCACATTAGTGTAATTTTATTTATTATATTGATGAATCATTGCTTAACGTCTTATTAAGTCGAGTCAGACAACGGTAAGCCTTATTAATTGATCAATCCATAACTACTCAAAAGCAGGTTGAGCACTAACGTGTTCCTACTTAATGGGTAAACTTATCACGATCAAAAAAAAATTCAAGTGCTTTGTGACCCTTGTCCGGCACATAAGCACTATACTTTAAGATTAAATGAACTCGTAGTCTTTTTTGGCTGGCAGCTGTTTTCTGTTTTCAACGGCATTAATACCGGCAAACTGCCAGTAACCCAAGTCGACATTTATCTCGTTTTTTAGTGCTGTTGGTTTGCGTAATAAAAAAACGCCATTGAGTTTTTAACCTCCGCCTTTTTTCACCATCATACCTTTTGATGGATTATAGCCAATAATGGCTGCCGTCATAAAAACCAGGAACGCGACTAACGTATAAATAAAAGCGTGCTGATTAAATTGTCCATACAGGGCAAAACGGATTAATTCAACCGCTTGTGAAAAGGGATTGTATTGCGCCAACTTGCTAAGCAATACGCTGGATTCTTTCATTTTCCATAAAGGATACAATGCGGTTGACATAAAAAACATCGGGAAAATGACAAAATTCATGACACCGGCAAAATTTTCCAGTTGTTTTATGAACGATGACAATAATAATCCCAGCGCCCCCAGCATTAATCCCGACAGCATCAAGGTTGGCAATACCCACAAATAGCCTTGCCACGGCGCATGAATGTCATAAAACCAGGCAATGCCTAAAAACACATAGACCTGCAAGATGGATACACCGGTTCCTGCCAGTAATTTACTGAGCAATAAAAACCAGCGCGGTAACGGACAAACCATCAGTATCCGCATACTGCCCATTTCTCGGTCATAAACCATGGATAATGAGCTCTGCATGCCGTTAAAGAGTTGTATCATGCCAATCAGTCCCGGCGTAATATACACTTCATACAGAATGTAGGTTTCGTAGGGCGGGGTAATGGCAAGCCCCAAGACAGCCCTAAAGCCGGCGGCAAAAACAAACAACCAGACCAGAGGCCTGACCAAGGCGGAAATAAAGCGTTCCCGTTGGGTAACAAAACGCCATAACTCACGTCCGATAATGCCCCATAAGGCCCGCCAGTAATGCATTATGTTCATGCTTGCTCTCCTTGCGTCAAGTTGTAAAAGGCATCTTTTACCAGGGTTGTATTGGTTATTTTTAAAACGTCATCCACTGTGCCATTGGCTTTTATTTGGCCTTTATGCAGCACGATTAAATGATCGTCCGGATAAATTTCATCGATTAAATGACTCGCCCATAAAACCGCCAGTTTTTCATCGGCTGCCAATTGATGCACATAGTCAACAATGGCTAACCGGCTGGGCACATCCAAACCCACAGTTGGTTCATCCAGCAACAACAACGCCGGTTTATGCAGTAATGCCCGGGCAATTTCTACGCGCCGCCGATGACCGCCATTAAGTTGGCGAATTTTTTCAAAGCGCCGATCAAACATATTTAAGCGTTCCAGTTCTTGCTGAATCCGTTGCATGGCTTCTTTACGTCCCAACCCGTGCAGAGCAGTGTGGTAACGTAAATTTTGCATGACCGTTAAATCCACATCCAGGGTGGTTTGCTGAAAAACCACGCCCAACTTTGCCAAGGCTTGGCGAGTTTGCTGTTTAATATCAAAACCACATAATTCAATACGACCTTCATGGGTGTCATACAGTCGGGTGATCAACGAAAACAACGTGCTCTTGCCGGCACCGTTAGGGCCCAAGAGCAAGGTGCATTCACCGGCACATATCTTAAAACTGACCTGATCCAGTGCTTTCTTGCCACTATAAGAGAAGCTTAAATTCTCGATGGATAATGCGATGGCTGGCTTCATGGTTTTACCGCAACGCCCCAGGGATAATTCCCCACACCCACCGATTTAGTCACGGTTTGAGTATCCAGATCAATAATTGAAATATCGTTACTGGTGCCGTTGGTGGTGTAGAGACGTTTTTGATCGGGAGAAAAAGCCAGATTCCATACCCGTTGACCAACCAACAGCGTTTTTTCAACCTCAAACGTTTTGGCATTAACGACCGCCACACGATTGGCAGGCCCCAAAGCCACATAGCCTCTATTGCTGTCTTTATCAATGACCACGCCTACCGGCTGAATTTTATCGGCAGTCACACCGGAAACTTCAAACTTGATGGTTTTGATGATTTGCTGGGTCTTGGCATCCAGAATCATTAAGGTGCCGGCCATTTCTGAAGTGACCCATAATTGCTGACTGTCTGCGGTAAAACCAACGGCTCGCGGACGCGGATCAACCAGCGTATTTTCTACGATCGTATTGGTCTTGGTATCAATCCAATGCACCATGTTGGTGGTTTCCGAGGCGCTGATCAGCCACTTGTTATCAGGGCTAACGGTAATGCCTTCGGGTTCCACGCCGACTTTGATTTGCTTGATGACTTTCTTTTTGGCAATATCAATCACCGTCACCAAACTATCATCTTCGTTTGATACGTAAATCTTGTCACCCGCAGGATTTAGCGCAAAAGTCTCAGGGTCATCGCCCGATGGTAATTTTCCGACTTCTTTTAGGGTTTCTGCATCAATTATTTTTATGGTGTTGTCGTCACTGGTGGCGATGTACAAAAGCTTGTTGTCCGGGCTAATGGCAATGCCACGGGGGCGCTGACCTATCGGCACCGTTTTGATTAGCTTGCCGGTTATTGGATCAACCACCGCCAGTGCATTATCTTTTTCCAACGTGACAAAAACGCTTTCAGCGTGAACGACGCCTGCCAATGCCAGCGCTAAAAACAAACCCAAGCTCTTTTTTTTCAATATCATTTACTTATCCCACTTACATTGTGATTCAGGTTGATCATAACCCAAGGTATCCAGTTCGGTTTTTGGATGTAAAAAGCCTTCAATGGGCGCGACCGCGACTAATGATCGTGGCGCTGCCAGCAAAACAGGTTGTCGCAACTGGCCATCCCAAGCCCGAAAGGACAAAGGGTTTCCGGTATAGCCATTTAAGGTAAAGGCATCGCTTAGCATATACTATTTAACGGGGTTTAGGTCATTGGATTTGGTGCGTGTAGCGGCTTCACCGATCGCTCTAACCGCCAAATAAGCGGCATAATCTTGCTCTTCCATCCAGCGGCCGGCTTTTTCTTTAAAGCGGTTTTGAATCTGCACCGCGCCCCATTGTTCATGGGTTTTGTGCCAAGGGGTCGCAATCAATCCTTGAGTACCGATTACCGGTCTTGGAATCCAGGTGCGATAATCCAGATATTCACCAAACTGACCTTGTTCATCCGCCACCACCAAGACATCGTAATCCTCATCGGTTTGGGTAAATACGGCGACATCCGATTGCGCCGTACGCCTGGCATCGTAGGTATGTTCCCAGGTTTTTTCTGTCACTATAGTCATGCCAAAACGCTTGGCAGACCGCTTGATGGCATCGGCAAACAGCCGGTCTTCCTGATTTGAGCCAATGATTAGAAACCATTTAGTCCAGCGTTTTTTCATAATATATTGCGCCAAAGCGTCAGCACGCATGGCTCGGCTGGGCAACAAGTGCAAAACATGACGGCGGCATTGCTCATTGCGCAACGCATCATCCACCGTTGCCACATCAAATAACAGCATTTGTTTGGCAGTCGGCAAGTCAGCGAGTTGATTTAATTGCTCCGCAGGTAAATTAACCACCACATACTGAAATTTATTGGCCAGCTCTTTATTAAAGGTTTCAATAACGTTGCCGTCTAACGGCACCATAAACTTTTTTAAATGATAGTGCTGCCCGGTAAATTCCCCGGTGGTATTATCATCATCAATGCCCAGTTCAGCACCGATAACACCTTTGTCTTTAATAAAAACATCCAGATTGGATAACGGAGCCGGTACGTTTTGCTCTTGTGTTAAATAAGCAATATTAATAGCTTGTTTAGCTTTTTCAACCACAGCGCCGGTGCTAATTAATGGCATAATTAACAGCATATTTACCATTATTTGAAAGCCTAAATTAATTGATCGCATTATTTCCTTGGAATAAAAGTTCGTATTTTCTAATTTTAACGGATTCAAAAACTTTTTTTTAGATTTCGCAAAAGTTTACAACAAGGAGCGGTTAAACTAACGCTTGAAACCTAAGGTTAATTCACTCAAACTTCAGCAATCCGTATTCTTCCCAGTCTACTTATGGAATTAACAGGCCAACCTAAAATGACACACAGCACGCTAAGCGCAATAACCCTCTATCCGGTAAAATCATTGACCGGTATTAGTGTAACCCGTTGGCCGGTAACTAAAACAGGGCTTTTATACGACAGAAAATGGATGCTTATTGACGAGGCAGCGCAATTTTTAAGTCAGCGAAAGCTGCCGAAAATGGCTTTAATTAAAACGGCGCTAACCGACACACATTTAATTCTGTCAGCACCCGACATGGAAAACCTGTCATTAACTTTAACGCCGACGGGTGGCGATATTATTAACAGCACGATATGGCATGACCAGTGTGAGGCGCGTAGCGTATCACGGGAAGCGGATCAATGGCTGAGCCGGTTTTTAAAGCAGGAATGTCGACTGGTTTATCAGCCGGACGAGATGATACGGCAAGTTGATCCCCATTATGCCAACCAAACTGACACCGTGGCCTTTGCTGACGGCTTTCCGTTTTTGATAATTTCAGAAAACTCATTGGTTTTATTAAATCAGGCAATGCAATTAAATTTACCGATGACCCGCTTCAGACCCAATCTGGTTATTTCCGGTTGCCCCGGTTATGCCGAAGACAGTTGGAGAGAAATTAGTATAGGCGCTATTGATTTCAGGTTAACCAAGCCATGTTCCCGTTGCTCGGTTCCGGCCATTGATCCAGAAACTGCACAAACCGGCAAAGAACCGCTGACAACGCTCAGCCGTATCAGAAAATGGGAAAATAAAATCTACTTTGGACAAAATGCCCTGCATAATCAGAGCGGCATATTAAGCGTCGGTGATATCGTGCAAGTTAAAGTGACGGGTACAAAACAACCACCGATTTGATTTAAGGAACGTTTTTTCTTCGTGGTGCTAATTATTCAAGCCCTTTAATCAAGGGATTTAATGATTTTCTCAGTGAGAGATTCTACACCTTTTACGATTATTTTTTTCTCGCCGCCTTTAACTTCGTAAAGGTATTCGCCAACCAGAGCTTCTTTTTTGACATCGACCAGATGAGTCATGAGATAAAAAAACAAAAAACTGGGCTTGTGCAGTCTTCCAACGATCACATAATCCGCATTAAATTGTTTGCCCAGTTGAGCCGCAACATCCGGATGATCAAAAAGATAACCTGCTCCGGCAGTCGCTAATTGTTGGGCATCCGGACTGATGGACACTATGTCGAAACCTGATTTTTTAAGTTCGTTTTCCATTAGCGGCTTAATTGACGCTGTGCGGATTATTTCTGCCGGTATGCGCGGGGCAAGTGTCATGTCTTTTAATTCAAAATCCAGAACTGCTATGCGGGGTTTTGCAGATACATCAGCAAATGTCATGCACATTAATAGTGCGAAAAACAAGGAGTGCAATTTAACGATCTTATTCTTTTTCATAAGTTATAATTTTGGTAAATTAAGACGCAAAATAGTAAGTCAATCGACTGATAGCGCTATCTAAAGCTGGCCTTATCATTGCGACGTACAGAAACAATATAACGCTTTAGGCGGGCAAGTAAAGATTGTTCCTGTTTGCTTTGAATAAGTGCTTTCACTTTGAAAAAGATCAGAATTAAACAGTTTCTGCTGAACTGTTATAACGTGATTAACTTAAAAGGAAAACCAATGCATCACGAAACTCACCGCACTCATCGTATAGGCTGGCTACGCGCTGCTGTTTTAGGCGCAAATGATGGCATTGTGTCAACAGCCAGTTTAATCGTGGGTATTGCCGCCTCCCATGCCGCACATAACGATATTGTATTGGCCGGTGTCGCCGGACTGGTTGCAGGCGCCATGTCGATGGCGGCCGGTGAATATGTGTCAGTCAGTTCACAAGCCGATACCGAACAAGCCGATTTGGCGCGTGAACGCAGAGAGCTGGATGAAAATATTGAACATGAACAAAAAGAATTACAGGCTATTTATGTAGCGCGAGGACTTGATCCTGTTCTGGCTGAACAAGTTGCAGAACAACTGATGAATCATGATGCCTTGGGTGCGCACGCCCGTGATGAGTTGGGTATTTCTGCAACAGGCACAGCACGCCCGATTCAAGCAGCACTGACTTCGGCAACCACTTTCGCTATTGGCGCAGTGTTGCCACTATTAATTGTCCTGTTTGCCCCTGAGTCAAATTTAATCGTTTTTGTGTCATCCGCCTCCTTGCTATTTCTTGCCTTACTGGGTACTTTAGCCGCTTATACCGGTGGCTCCGGTATTATTAAAAGCGCTTTCCGGGTAACTTTCTGGGGCGCGTTGGCGATGGGGTTAACTGCGGGTGTCGGGGCTGTTTTTGGAGCCGTTGTGTAAAACGGCTTCACGATAACTCAGTAGTGCATTTGAATTTTGCTTTGGAATCGGGTAGCTCGCAATAAATAATATACAACGGTGAATTTCCCAATGTCGTTAAGTCAAGTGCCTCTTGGCAAGATAAGCCGTTGGCTGAGCGGAGCCGAAGCCCGGCAAAATCGCTTCGACTCCGCTCAGCCAACGGCTTAACTTAATGACATTGGTAATGTTTCCCTTCTTTTTCAAAGAGGGGGAATGAATAAATGCACTTTGGTTTGTTCTTGACTTTTAAAGCAAAAAAAGGTCACAATAAATCCATTCTAATAAAAAAAGGGTCTTAAATGCAGGTTTCTATGCATGAATTCAAGTCTCATTTGTCCAGTTATGTCAGTCAAGCGCAATCCGGGGAGTTGATTGAGTTAACCTCACATCGCAAAGTGGTGGCTCGGCTTATCGGTGTTCCGTCTATTGATAGTACTGGTATTTCTTGCTTGCTAACGTCGGGTGTTGCTACTTGGCAAGGCGGAAAACCGCTGGGTGCAACATTTAAATTACAAGATTATGGCAAGCCGGTTTCTGTGTTGGTACTGGAAGATCGTGGATGATTTTATTTTGCGACACCTCAGCGTTAGTTAAATTGTATATTGTAGAAGTGGGTAGTGATGAATTAAAATTGCAGGTACAGGAAGCTGAGGCCGTTGCAGTGTGTCGAATTGCTTGGGCAGAGGCTTATGCTGCATTGTCCAGGCGTGCCAGGGAAGTACCTGAAGACGCGTTTATCATCGAGCAGGCCAAGACGGCGCTTGCGGCAGATTGGCCGCACTTCGTAGTATTGGAAATTGACCAGCCGTTGGTTGAGCGTGCAGGAGACTATGCTGATACCTTTGCCTTGCGTGGCTACGATAGTGTTCAGCTTGCAGCAGCTTTTGAGACAGGCCGCATTTCACAATCTCCCATATTCTTTGCTTGCTTTGATTTACGTTTGAATAAGGCAGCCAAGCTTTTGGGCATGTCTTGTTTATAGCTTTTAGCAATCAATTATAGAAAATCTGATGGCATTTACTTTCATTTCGAAGAGGCATTGATCAATATATGAAGTATTAGTGGCTGGCTTCCATGTTGTTCAATCGAGACTACCCCTTTTTTAGAAAGTATTTGTCAGGCTATAAAAACGCGTCATCTTGTGATACGAAATAGCTAATCATTTTAACCAGTTTACATTATTACCGACACAATAAATGCGCCTAACCCCACAACAACAATTCGCCATACGTACCACAGCGACCGAAACCTTTGGTGAAGAAGTTAATGTTTGGCTTTTTGGATCACGGGTAGATGATAGCAAACGAGGCGGAGATATTGATTTGCTGATAGAAACAAACCAATCAGATGTTGCCGCAATTGTTCGCGCAGAACTGGCTTTTTTGACGAAATTAAAAATGAAGCTGGGAGAGCAAAAAATAGATGTGTTGGTTGATTATCCTACACGCCACTATACGCCTCCCATTTTTACCATTGCCAAGCAAACAGGCATCCAATTATGAGTAATGATATACCGTTGTTACGACTACAGGACGCTTGGCGCGAATGTGAGCGGCATATTTATCATCTTTTCCATGCCATGTTGTCTATCCACACATTCATGCCATTAACAGATAAAACATATAGAGCCATGTAGAAGTAAAGCGACATTCGATCACCCTCACCCCAACCCTCTCCCGGAGGGAGAGGGAGCTGAATGTTGCTTTACTTCTAAGTCACTCTATATATAAACCTTACTGATGAACAAGTACAGGATATAGATCAGTTTATTCTACGATATACAAAGCTGCAGGATACGATGGGCGGTCGCTTATTTCCGGCGATATTAAGCTATTTGACTGAGCAATTTGAAGATCGTCCAATGCTGGATAAGCTTAACAGGCTAGAAAAGCTGGGTTATATTGACAATGTTGAAAGTTGGCAGACAGTTAGAAATATTCGAAACAAATTTGCGCATGATTATCCAGACGACCCCGATAAAAATGTTGCCCATTTGAATGTTGCTTTGGAGTCTGTGAGCGTTTTATATGGCCTCTTAAACACTATTAATAAGCGATTAAAAGAGTCGTATCCTATGCTTGAATTGGGTAAAGAACTACCGGGCTATACAAAACTTGAATTAAAATGTAAAGCCAAATGCTCTGGTTTATTAGAGCAAGAGCTATGAAATATCTGGATTGAAAAGTATTGGTGGCTGCCTCCCCCCTTTTTTTATTTAAGACTCGTAATCATTGATATCTTTATATTATTCAACCTCTATGATTCACATAGAGCCAAAAAACTGAACTCCTATCTTCCCAAAAGTGGATTAATTTGACTTACAAAACATTCGGATACAATCAAGCATGAAAGCAATTATTCTAGCCGGTGGACTAGGCACACGGATTAGTGAAGAAACGTCAACGCGGCCTAAGCCAATGGTTGAAATTGGTGGTAAGCCGATACTCTGGCACATCATGAAAACCTACTCAGCTCACGGCATACAAGACTTTGTTATTTGCTGTGGCTATAAAGGTTATGTAATTAAAGAGTATTTTGCCAACTACTTTCTGCACATGTCCGATGTGACGTTTGATATGCAAAACAATCAGATGGAAGTACATCAACGCAATGCTGAGCCTTGGCGGGTAACGCTGGTAGACACTGGAGAAGATACCATGACAGGTGGCCGTTTGAAACGCGTGAGCAGTTACGTGAAAGACGAAGAGGCCTTCTGTTTTACCTACGGTGACGGGGTTGCTGATATCAATATCAGCGCACAGATAGCATTTCATAAACAGCACGGCAAGCGTGCGACTATAACGGCTGTGCAACCTCCGGGACGTTATGGTGCGCTTGATATGAATGGAAAAAAAGTCTGTGGCTTTATTGAGAAACCACAAGGTGATGGCGGATGGATTAATGGCGGATTCTTTGTCTTATCACCAACGTGTATCGACTTGATCACTGATGATAGTTCTTCATGGGAAGGTGAACCACTTACTAAACTTGCCTCTGATGGTGAACTCATGGCTTATGGGCACAGCGGTTTTTGGCAACCCATGGACACCTTGCGTGACAAAAATCATTTGGAAGAGCTTTGGCAAAGTGGCAAAGCGCCTTGGAAGGTGTGGAAGTGAATCCGGATTTCTGGCGCAACAAGCGCGTCTTTCTGACGGGGCATACCGGATTTAAAGGTGGCTGGCTGGCACTCTGGTTGCAATCGATGGGTGCGCATGTCGTGGGTTACGCACTTGCCCCACCCACTAATCCAAGTTTGTTTGAAGTTGCCCGGATTGATGCAGACATGATCAGTATTATCGGCGATATAAGGGATCTCGCTACATTACGTGCAGCCTTTGCCAAGCACCAGCCCGAAATAGTCATACATTTGGCTGCACAGGCGCTGGTTCGCCACTCCTATATTGATCCGGTCGAGACCTACTCCACCAATGTTATGGGCACGGTAAATGTACTTGAAGCTGTTCGTAATACGGACAGTGTGCGAGCCGTAGTCAACGTCACCACTGATAAATGCTACGAAAACCGCGAATGGGTTTGGAGTTACCGCGAAAACGAAGCAATGGGAGGATTCGATCCCTACTCCAGCAGCAAAGGTTGCGCAGAGTTAGTAACGGCCGCTTATCGCCGGTCTTTTTTTCAGCCTACCGGCATCGCTTTGGCGAGTGCGCGAGCAGGCAATGTCATTGGCGGCGGTGATTGGGCAGACGATCGCTTGATACCCGACTTTCTGCGTGCCATTGATGCCGGAGCAACATTAAAAGTTCGCTCTCCAAAATCTACACGCCCTTGGCAGCACGTTTTGGAACCCCTGTCCGGTTACTTGCGACTTGCCGAATATCTTTTTAGGGAAGGTGACGCTTTTGCCGAAGGCTGGAACTTTGGCCCCAATGATGAAGATGCCCGTCCGGTAAGCTGGATCATTGAGCGTTTGGCAGAAATGCAGCAAGGCATGAAGTGGGAATACGACCCGGCACCACAGCCGCACGAAGCCCATTATCTTAAACTGGACAGCAGTAAAGCGAAAATCCGACTAGATTGGCAAGCACGTTGGCGCTTGCAAACCGCCTTGCAAAAAACACTGGAATGGCATCAGGCATGGCGTAATGGCGAAAATATGCAAGCAATGACCTTGTCGCAAATTGCTCAATATCAGACAGTGAATAAGGTTGGTTAATCATGTCTCGATTTGATTTCACCGCAACTCCACTGATTGGATTGACCTTGGTACAGCGTAAAGTCACTGAAGATCATCGCGGTTTTTTATCGCGATTTTATTGTGCCAATGACTTCAGTGAGGCGGGTCTAAATACGCCAATTGCCCAAATTAATCACACCTTAACCAAAACCAAAGGCGCTGTGCGTGGATTGCATTTTCAAAATCCCCCGCATGCTGAAATCAAGCTGGTCAGTTGCTTGCAGGGTGAGATATTTGATGTTGCAGTTGATCTACGGCAAAACTCCCCCACTTTTTTACAATGGCATGGTGTGGTATTATCTGCACAGAATCGGCAAAGCCTAATCATTCCGGAAGGATTTGCACATGGTTTTCAGGCGCTATCCCAAGATTGCGAGTTGATTTATTTGCACACAGCAGTTTATCATCCGGAAGCAGAGGGAGCGTTAAATGTTGCTGATCCAAGATTAAATATAGCTTGGCCACTCGCTATCACCGAGATTTCCGAAAGAGATCGTAACCACAAATTGATTGAACAGGACTTCCAGGGAATTATTTTATGAAGTGTCGCCATTGCCAGGCTGAGCTAACCATACCGTTGGTGGATTTGGGTTCAGCGCCTCCATCTAACGCGTATCTAACCCGGCAAACACTGCACGCCCCAGAGAAATATTTTCCTTTGCGAGTGCTGGTTTGTACGCAATGCTGGTTAGTTCAGACGGAAGATTACGCCCAAGCTGACGAACTGTTCAATTCCGATTACGCCTATTTTTCCAGTACCTCAACCGGCTGGTTGGCTCATGCGGCAAAGTACGCAGAAAAAATGACTCAGCAGTTGCAACTCAGCCAAGACAGCCTGGTTATTGAGGTTGCTTCCAATGATGGTTATCTTCTCAAAAATTTTGTGGCTGCCGGCATTCCTTGCTTAGGTATCGAACCGACTGATAGTACAGCCTCGGCTTCTGAAAAACTCGGCATTCCGGTTCTCCGCGAGTTTTTTGGAGAGCAACTTGGCAATCAACTTGCCGCCACTGGCAAACAGGCCGATCTTATCGCCGGTAACAATGTTTATGCCCATGTGCCAGATATTAACGACTTTACCTTGGGTCTAAAAGCGGCGCTAAAACCTGGCGGCACGATCACGCTTGAATTTCCTCATTTAATGCGGTTGCTTGAGCACACCCAGTTCGATACTATTTATCACGAACATTTTTCTTATCTGTCGCTTTATACAGTCGAGCGAATTTTTAAATCTGCTGGCTTACGCATTTGGGATGTTGAAGAATTACCTACCCATGGCGGTAGTTTACGAATTTATGGTTGTCATGATCAAGACCCTCGTCAAAATTCCCTTAGCGTTAAGGCAATACTGACAGCGGAAGAACAAAATGGCCTGCAAACAATCGCTACCTACCACTACTTTCAGGATAAGGCCGATAGAATCAAGGATGATCTTTTAATTTTTCTGATAGAACAAAAAAGAGCCGGCAAAAAAGTAGCTGCTTACGGTGCCGCAGCAAAAGGTAACACCCTGCTTAATTATGCAGGTGTTAAACCTGATTTGTTACCGTTTGTTTGCGATGCCGCTGAAGCCAAACAGGGCAAGTTTATGCCAGGTAGCCATATACCAATACTGGCACCGACGGCATTAGTCGAACAGCGCCCTGATTATCTAGTGATCCTGCCGTGGAATATTGCCGCTGAAGTTAAGCAACAAAATGCGCATTTAGCAGCATTGGGTACAAAATTCGTCACAGCAGTGCCAAGGTTGGCGCTGATATGATTAAAAAACAGGTTAAACATAGCTTGGACGCGTTAAGACAATGTTTGTTACAAATTCCGCAGCTGGAACTGGCTATCTTGATAGGCAGCCAAGCTAGCGGTAAAGCGCATGCAAATAGTGATTGGGATATTGCTATTCGTTGGCATCGTCAGCCTGAAATCAGCATCATCACAGCATTGGCACAAACAGAAACATTACGGCGAACCTTAGCGCAGTTACTTGAAGTAACAGAAGACAAGATAGACTTGATTGATTTAACTAATGCACGACTCACCATGCGTGCCGTAGTAGCCGAAGAAGGTTTTGTACTTAAAGGGGAAAATACACTGGCATGGCATTTTTTTTTACAACGTACCTGGCGTGAGCTAGAAGAATATTACTGGAATCAGTGTCATGCGGCTTGATTTATACCACGCAGAATGTTGCCGTATTGCACATGAGCAAAGTGCGCTGTTACAAGAAGCGCAGCAAAAACTAAGCGCCAAGCAATCACTTACTAAGCTGGAGCAAAATGGCACATTACACGGTTTGCAAATTTTAATTGAGAATGCCATCGGCAAGGCCAAACATTTATTAAAAGCATCGGGAGAGTCAGTGCCTGTTTCGGCCTACGACAGCTTTGCCAGTCTGCATACTAAAAAAAAGATAACCGATGCACAACTTCAACAATGGAACGCAGCAATTGGCCTGCGTAACCGTATTGTCCATGAATATATGAACGTTGATATGGCAGTGGTATTTGCGTTGGTAGAACAACAAGGCTATCAGTTTATCGTAGACTTTCTGCGTCAACCGATTTCAACACAATAATCAAAATATTCTTAACAAACGCTACGGCTCATTGGGTTGAAAATGATTAAAATAGAAAATTTTGAAATTGGGCAGCAACAGGCTCCCTTCATTATTGCCGAGATGTCCGGCAATCATAACCAGTCGCTGGAACGCGCTCTGGAAATCGTCGATGCAGTAGCAAAGACTGGTGCACATGCTCTGAAGATTCAGACCTACACGCCAGATACCATGACGCTTGATTTGGACGAGCGTGAGTTTTATATCAGCGATCCCAATAGCCTTTGGGCAGGTACGTCGCTTTACAAGCTTTACGGCGAGGCCTACACACCCTGGGAATGGCACAAACCGATTTTCGATCGTGCGCGTAAACTGGGCATTATTCCATTTAGTACGCCATTTGATGACACAGCGGTAGACTTTCTTGAGAGTCTTGAGGTGCCGTGTTACAAGATTGCTTCATTTGAAAATACCGATTTGCCTTTAATCAGACGGGTAGCTGCCACAGGAAAGCCACTCATTATTTCTACTGGCATGGCGACAGTAGCCGAGCTGGATGAAACCGTTCGTGCAGCACGCGAGGCAGGTTGCAAGGATTTGATTCTGCTCAAATGCACCAGTACCTACCCTGCCACTGCGCAGAACACTAATATTCTGACTATCCCACACCTGCGTGAATTGTTTAATTGCGAGGTTGGGTTATCCGACCACACCATGGGCCTCGGCGTGTCAGTAGCCAGCGTGGCTTTGGGTGCCACAGTTATCGAAAAGCACTTTACCCTAAATCGCGCTGATGGTGGAGTAGACAGTACGTTTTCCATGGAACCTGCCGAGATGGAGCAACTGGTTTTAGAGACTGAGCGTGCCTGGCAGGCACTTGGAAAAGTGAGCTATGGTGCAACCGAAGCCGAAAAAAAATCTATCCAGTTTCGTCGATCGCTGTATGTAGTAAAAGATCTTAAGTCGGGTGATACCTTGACGCGTGAGAATGTGCGTGCAATTCGACCTGGGTTAGGGCTGCCGCCAAAGTATTTTGAAGTCGTTTTAGGGAAAACCATGAAGCAGGACGTAAGTCGAGGTACTGCTTTGGGGTGGGATTTACTGGGATAATGGAAAATTTGGATATTACGACTCTCCCCCGGTATCTTAGTGAGGTGATTTCTAGTGCTAACGTACGCTGTGAATTTCGTGTGGAGCGGCAAGCGCAATGGAGCGCAGTTCTTGAACAATTATCCTACATCCCTGTTTCACACACACATGCAAGTATTAACTATCAGCTGGCATATCAACAAGGCCATGGTGGTGAGTGGTGGGATATATCGCTAATTATATTCTGGGATAACAAACCCACTGCCCTCTGGCCACTGAGCTTTTCTATCAAGGATGGCAAGAGCAGTCTAAGTTCTCATGGACTGCCCGTTATGTTGCCTCATTTTGTAGTGTCTTGTGCAGAAATCTCAAGAAAGCGCATTGCGAAAAATTGTCTGGATATTGCTAAAGATATTGCTAAGGTTACCTCGCTTAATACTTGGGTAAGCGCCGAATCGTTTTCGGAATCAATGGGGTTAAGCGACTGGCATGCCGAAGCGATGGCGCGTCATGCAAAGTGCGTTGTATCCCATGAGCTTTTTCTTGATTTGCGTCAAAATGTAGCTGATATAAAACGTAATTTTCGAAAAAGTTATAAGGCATTAATAACAGCTGGCATGCGAATTTGGTCCCTTGGGCTACTTGATTCAGTTGATGAGTTAGTTTGGGCCGAGTTTCGTCAGTTGCATCTAAAGGTTTCTGGACGTAAGACGCGTTCCGATGAAACCTGGGCTATGCAACTTGAGGATATTGGCAATCAAAATGCTTTTCTGATTTATTTAAGAGATGCTGAAGGTGCCATGATTGGTGGAGGGCTTTTCTATTTCACCCGTGACGAGGGCGTTTATTCGATAGGTGCTTATGATCGCTCGCTTTTCGATAAGCCATTGGGGCATGTCGTTCAGTTCCGAGCCATTGAAGAGCTTAAAAGTCGGGGTATTCGCTGGTACAAGATAGGTGCTAGACCGTATCAAGCTGATACACCGCCCCCCACGGACAAAGAAATCTCCATCGGTGAGTTTAAGCAGGGCTTTGCTTCACACTTATTTCCGCAATATCACTTAACGCACAAAGTAGGCAATGATGAAACTACGCATTCCCCGAAATCATAAGGCCACTAGCAATGAATAGGCAAGACTCTTTTGTTAATACTGATCAAGCTGACGATGTTATTACGGTTGGTCTGGCTTCATATAATCGCCCGTTGCTACTAAAGCGAGCCATTGAATCGATCAAATCACAGACTTACCGTAACCTTGAAATTCTTGTTAGCGACAACGGGAGTACTGACCCAGAGGTCGTGCACTTGATAGAAGAATTTTCTGCGAATGATCCAAGGGTCACTATTTTTCTAAATAGCCCGAATCAGGGCCCATTTTTTAATTTTCAGACGCTTCTTGAAAAAGCAACAGGAAAGTATTTTATATGGCTTGCTGATGATGATTATTGGTGCAACAGTTTTCTTGAGAATCTTTTATTTCATGCCCGGCAAAGTGGCGCAGCGCTAACCTATGGCAAAGCAATTTGTGTAGACGTAGATCTGCCAGAGGTTGCTAAGGAAATACAATCAACCACTGGATGCTTGGCAAGCTTGACTTCTTTTGCCCGATTTGATTCCGACTCCGTCTTCTATGGCCTTTTTGAAACCAGAAAGGGTAAGTTGTGTAAATCAATGCTGCGGGATTGGTATGTTCCGGAATTTATATCAAGAAATGGCTCGTTTTTAAAATACGACTTTGTTAGCTATGTTTTTATATATGGCTTGTTATCGACGGGATCATTTTGTAATGCCAGTAACCAGCAGGCCATCCACTTTATGGGTGGCAGGCCGCCGGTTCCTTTGTCAGCGAAGATTGGTGGTCGTCACTTGCTACTCATTGTTGCCAATATGATCATTCACTTGCAGATGTTGTTGAGAATGTTTAAGGTTTCCTTGCTGGTATCAAGTCCTTGCGGTTTATTACTTGCCCCGGTTGTAACATTATTTTTTGTTTATCGAAGAATATTTCTAGTATTGGCAAAACGATTAAGACTAAACTGATTTTTTAAAAAGGAACTAATGATGAGCATAAAACAGAAATTTAAACAATGGTTATACACAAATTACCCTAGCTCAAAATCTAAGGTCGAAGCATTTTTTGCCAATAAACCGCTCTTACGGCGAATTCTCAATGTGGGTTTTTCTCCGACTTTTCGGGGCTGGGGGATGACAACTGTGGCAAACCTGCCCTGGAGTCAACCCGCTGCATTTAGTGGCTTTGAGGCAGATTACAGTGATTGCAACAAATTCCTTAATAATTTGATTAGTAGTAAATCGTTCACCCTTTCACAATTCAGCGCGGAAAATGATATTTCGTCTGTTTTAGAAGGGCTCATGTGGCGGCATTATATTGTTTACTGGAGCGCTTCCTTTGCAGCAAAAAACACAAAGATCCGTTCCAAAAATTTAGTCGAATGTGGTGTGTGTGACGGTCTAACTGCATATTTTGCAATGACTGCTCTTTCTAATTCCGGGTCTGAATGGCAGGCATATCTTTATGATGCCTGGGGTGGAATGAGGGAAGACCTTCTTCTTCAAAATGAAATGGATAATAAGGGGGTATACTCTTATTTGGATGTTGAGACTACGAAGGCCAACCTTTCGTTATTTGGAGATAAAGTGAAATTCAATCAGGGATATATCCCAGAGTCATTTTCATCGGCAGATAATCCTGAAGAAGTTGTTTGGATGCATATTGATCTAAATTCGGCAGTACCAACTATTGCAGCTCTTGAGTATTTTTGGGATAAACTGGCCGCAGGTGGCGTCGTACTGTTCGATGATTATGGTTGGCCTGGCTATGAAGATACCAGGGATATGATTCTTGAATGGTTCAATGGCAAGGATGGCTCTATTTTGCCACTACCGACTGGTCAAGCCATTATTTTTAAAGGCTGAAGCAGATTTAGTTTAAATTAACGTACACTCACAAAGGTGAATGCATCTTGAAATTTTTGTTGGTTGTGTCTGGGATTATTCCAAAAGATTGGCACGTACGGCTTTATATGCTGATTACTTTATATATGCTTCTTGCTATTTTTGAGACGCTCGGTGTTGCTTCGATAATGCCTTTTGTTGCACTACTTTCTGATCCGACGTCACTCAACAAGTCTGCTATAGGCCAAATGTTGTCGCACGTCATTGTTATGCCTGTGGAGCAGATACCCGTTCATGCTGTCGGAATCGTGGTACTTGGTTTGTTTTTAATGGGCAATATTCTTGCGATGACTTCTTTATGGGTATCTGTCAGGTTTTCTGCATCACTAGGGGTGCAACTTACTGGAGATCTTGCAAATTCTTTTTTTGATAGGGACTACAGTTTTTTTCGATCTGAAAGCCCCTCAATTCTGGCCAATTATACCGTTCGTGAGGTTGAGCGAGCAGTAGCCGGTGCCATTCTTCAGCTATGTTTAATCATAAGCAAAATATTTCAAGTAGCTCTGGTTGTAGTTCTTTTAATAGTAGTGTCTCCGACATTTACAATTTCATTTGTCGCAGTGGCATTGATAATGTATGCCTTATTTTTTGCGGTACTGGCAAAAAAAATGTCTGCCGCAGGTAGGGGAATTCTGGAAGCCTCGGGGAAAGCGATGCTCACGGCAACAGAGCTTTATACTTCTGCCAAAGAGGTTATCGTACGTGGCAATCCTGGATACTTTATTGGCGGTATCCAAGCTTGGTTGCAAGAATGGCACAAGGCGGATTTGGTGGCAAGGATTTATCCTATGTTTCCAAAATACCTGCTTGAAATGACTGCTTTTACCATGCTTTTGTCCTTACCTATTTATCGATCCTGGACAGGTGGAGACTATCGCTCGGTAGTCCCTTTTGTCGCATTGTTTGCTTATGCGGGTTATCGAATACTTCCCAGTATGCAACAGGTATATTCAAGTCTTAGTGTTCTGAAGTTTAATGCTCCTGCAATAGAGTATTTGGATAACTTTCTTAATAATGATTCCGCCAGTAAAATTCAGCGGGTTCAAATACCTGTGTTTGATCATGAAATTGTACTGAAAGATATCGGATTTCACTATCCAGGAAGTGATAATGATGCACTTAAATCCATTTCGCTTAAGATTTATCGTGGGCAGAAAGTGGCAATTGTAGGTGTTTCCGGCAGCGGTAAAACGACATTGCTTGATTTATTGCTAGGGTTAAGCTCTCCTTCAAGGGGGATGCTGTCAATTGATGGTGTAGAATATTCACACGGTGGATTCAGGTGGGGAAGCCGATTGGCCGGATATGCGCCACAGGCACCTCTAATTTTAGATGCTTCGGTCGCTGAAAATATTGCATTTGGTGTTGCCAAGGATGAAATTGACCTGGAAAGATGTCGTGTTGTTGCCGATTTTGCTTTGGTTGGCGATGTGATAGCGGCATTGCCTCAAGGCTATGAGAGCAAGTTGGGTAGTGATGGGTGTTCTCTTTCTGGCGGAGAAAGTCAGCGCGTTGCTATAGCGCGTGCGCTGTATCACTCTCCTGATATTCTTTTTCTGGATGAGCCAACGAGCTCATTAGATCCCATTCTATCGGCCAGTCTGCTTGGAAAGGTTTGCGATTCAGCTTTTAATAAAACGGTTATTGCTGTGACCCATGACTGGGATGCCATTTCGATATTTGACAAAATTATACTGATTGACGCAGGCAATATAATCGGGATTGGATCTTTTGCCGAGGTCTCTTACATGGTTGATGAATTACGCCAGCGTGAGTCTGTTAACAAACCTCTTGAATTGTTGATGTAGCGCTTGTTTTCATTATTACCAAAAAATAAAAAATGTTTACTCTAGTCGTTTGGTTTGGGGGGAATGTTCTGTGAGGGTATTTGGAGCTTTATACCCTGCGTCTCCTGTTGAAGCGGTGGTATTTTCTCATCCCAACTTTAGTTTCGCTCTCCCTTTGGAGACGGAGCAATAAGACTTGTGTAGCTCCCTATATCTAAAGAAAAAGTGAATTGTGACACAGTTAAAAGATCATGATTATCTCCTTAAAGTACACGACAAAATAATTTTATTGGTCAATGAAATGAATAAACAAACAGTTTCTAAGGTTCGGTTATGCGACTAACGCCCACTCAAGCACAAATCACTAAAAATACGGTAGACCGCGTATTGGGCACGCCGTGCAGAGTATGGCTTTTTGGCTCACGGGTTGACGATGATGCTCTCGGTGGTGATATTGACTTAATGGTTGAAGCCGAGGTGACTATTCCTAATCGCGCTGATGCCATTTGTCAACTGTATGGCGCACTGATCATGGCGTTGGGTGATCGCAAGCTGGATATTGTACTTAAAGATGCATATACCGTAGACGCGCCTATTTTTGAAATAGCACGTCGCACTGGCATTCTGTTATGAGCGTGGCCTATTTACCGGAATACGCCGAAAATGCCCGGTTAGCCCTGGAATTAGCGAAAAAGGAAATGGCACACCTCGCCTATACCCATCGCACCTTATTTGCCCAAACCATCAATCTCCAATGGGTGCAATCACTGGCCGAGCATGAAGATTTGTCTGAAAAGATAGATGCATTTGTTGGGCGGTTTGGCCGTCTGCAAGATCACATTGGAGAGAAGCTAATCCCCCGTTTTGCCGCATTGCTAGGCGAGTCACCAAAATCATTGCTGGATGTTTTGGCTTTTGCCGAAAAATGTAACTGGGTTACGAATGCGGAAGCATTCATTGGTGCAAGAAAACTCAGAAACTTGCTGGTACATGAATACATGATCGATCCTGAGTTGTTTTTAGATTCGCTCCGTTCGGCTGACGGTGCAACACACTTACTTATGGACGTGGTGAATGCTATTGCGGGACATGCAGAGGCCATAGGTTTAAAAGATAATTTATCAGATAAATTTGATAGCAAAAGTTCTGGAGACATCCGATTATGAAGCCCCGTATCCATTACACCAAGCCGTCCATAACAGAACTAGAGGTTCGCTACGCCACCGATGCGGCCGCTAATGGCTGGGGTGAACATTGTTACGACTACATCAATCGTTTTGAAAAGGCTTTTAAAATCCGTCTGGGTATCAAGTTTGCCATTGCCACATCAAGTTGTACTGGCGCACTTAACATGGGCATGGCAGCATTGGGCTCGAAATTTGTCACCGTCATACTAAAAGTGGAAGCTGCATGACGGGTTTGGTTTTGCTAACAGGAGCCACAGGTTTTGTCGGTCGTCAAATTCTTAAGGCCTTGAGTGAATGCGAAATAAAAGTTCGCGTGGTAATACGGGAAGGAACGCAAAGCCGACTTGCCAACATGGAGACTATCGAATCAATAGTTACTACGGCGGATCTCTTTGGCGAGAATTCTGGTTGGTGGGCAAATGCTTGCAAAGATATCGACACCGTTGTTCATGCCGCTTGGTATGCAGAGCCAGGTCAATATCTCCAATCCGCCAAGAATCTCGATTGCTTGACAGGAACATTACAATTTGCAAAGTGTGCAGCTCAAAGTAAAGTGAGGCGCTTCATCGGAATCGGCACTTGCTTTGAATACGATCTGACTCAAGGCATGTTATCTGTTCAAACGCCATTGCGGCCATTAACACCTTATGCTGGTGCAAAGGCAGCCGCTTTTATGGCGCTCTCGCAATGGCTTCCTCTTCAAGGGATCGAGTTTGCTTGGTGTCGTTTATTTTATCTATATGGAGAAGGTGAGGATAAACGGCGACTTGTTCCCTATTTACGAGTACAGCTTAATGCCGGCGAGCCTGCCGAATTAACCAGCGGCAATCATATTCGCGATTTTCTTGATGTCAGCATAGCCGGTCGAATGATTGTCGAGACTGCACTAAGTGAGAAGCAGGGCGCTGTTAACATCTGCTCGGGTATTCCTATAACGGTGAGACAACTTGCAGAACAGATTGCGGATGAATATGGGCATCGTGACCTTCTCAAATTTGGAGTTCGGCCAGACAACCTTGTTGATCCGTTTTGCGTAGTGGGTATTTAAGCGACGCTGCTATATACGCTGGACTTTTGAAACGAGTTTTAAATAGAAAATGGATATAAATAATGAACGAATTTGAAAATGAAGTTGTAAGTCGAATTGAAGGATATGCCATAAATGATGAGTTGATGCGTGCGGGTGTTAATTTTATGGCTGAATCAACAAAACCTAAGTACTCCTACAATTTTTCTTGGCAGGGTCGCCCAATAATTCAATACCCCCAAGACATTGTGGCCATGCAGGAACTGATTTGGGCTATCAAACCTGACCTGATCATCGAAACCGGCATCGCTCACGGGGGATCTCTTATATTCAGTGCTTCCATGCTGGCGCAATTGGATATGTGCGAAGCTATCGAAACAGGTAAAACGCTCGATCCAAAAATTTCACTCCGCAAGGTGCTGGGCATTGACATCGATATACGCGCACATAATCGTGCTGCTATCGAGGCTCATCCCATGGCCTCGCGCATCCAGATGATCCAAGGTTCCAGTATTGCGCATGAAATCATCGAGCAAGTTCATGCTATCGCCGCAAACTATTCACGCGTATTGGTATGCCTCGACAGTAACCATACTCATGACCACGCCCTGGCCGAACTCGAAGCTTACGCACCGCTTACCAGCAAAGACAGTTATTGTGTAGTGTTCGATACTATTATCGAAGATATGCCCGCAGACATGTTCCCGGATCGCCCTTGGGGGCCTGGAGACAATCCCAAAACAGCCGTGTGGGAATATCTGAAGACCCACCCGGAATTTGAGATTGACAAAAGTATTCAACATAAACTACTAATTACTGTAGCGCCGGATGGTTATTTAAAACGGGTGGGGTGAGTGCCCGCGTGAAACCAGTAAGGGTTTGTTTTGTAAACAGCCCCAAGTCATCAAAACAACTTAGGATGAAAAATTATGCAAACTGCGCAGTTTGATTTGAATGATATCGAGCATGAGCCTTCAGATGAGCAACTTGAAGCATTAATGAACGCAGTGGCGATCGAGGCAAACAGGCGTGCCGAACTGGCGCGGGTAGTCCTTATGCAACGCCTGCGTGAAGACCTCATTATTGCCAATAGATCGAGCACTGCAGAATGAGTGATGCTCCGCGTTTGATCGTTGTCGCAGGTCCTAATGGTGCAGGCAAGACATCCATCACCGAGCAGTTGCTACGGCACGAGTGGATGGGTGGGTGTGAATATGTAAACCCCGACTACATCGCCCGCGACGAATTTGGAGACTGGAATGCACCGGATGCCGTTCTTCGGGCAGCTGTCCTTGCCAAAGAAAAAAGAGAGCGATGTGTGCTTGAGGGACGTAGTCTGGCCTTTGAAACGGTACTATCGATGCCAGACAAAGTCGATTTTATCCAGCGAGCGAAGCGGGCAGGTTTTTTTGTCCGGTTGTTTTTTGTGGGCACAGACAATCCCGCCATCAATGCCAAGCGCGTAGCGATACGCGTCATGGAAGGTGGGCACGATGTGCCCATTAGCAAAATCATCGCTCGCTATACACGTTCGTTGGCAAATTGCTTGGTGGCAGCACGCATCGCCGACCGCGCCTACATTTACGACAACTCAGAGGATAATGCTTCGGCTCGGCTTTTGTTCCGCACCAGTGGAGGGAAATTGATCAAGCACTACGGCGGCATCAATCCGTGGGCGTTGGAAATCATGCGCGAGATCGATCCAGAATCCCATGCTTAAACACAATCCAAGATTTCATACGGGCTTGGTCAGGCCAAGCAGATTATGAAGTGCGCGATTGGGAGGCCAAAGAAAAATGCGATCTGACCGCATCCGAAATCAAATTATTGCGGGAGTCTAAGGTTGATGTTGCTAAATGAGTCAGTGAATTGGCAAGAAACAATCATATTGCCAGGTATCTTAGGTGATTTCTGCGAAAGAACTTACCCATTAGACTAATCCAATCGCTTGCTTGATTGGGAAAATCCTACTTTTAATGGGTAAAATATTCTCCGGAAATCACCTTAAAACCGTAACTACACAATAAGCTACTAATTACAATGTCTGGGTTATTGTCCTTTTGGGCCAGTTAATGGCGGGGCATCCTAAATATTCGATGTCTGTGTATCTGGCAGCAGCTAGTATTTGAAAGTATAATGATTTCATTTTAGTGAAACCGCATATAGAAAAACACATTGATGCGTTTTCATTAGAAAACTCAATGAATTATTAATAATTCGCATCTTAACTTTACCTAATTTAAAGCACTACTATTCTGTGATAAATACAATAAATAGAGTTGCGCCATGGATATCTGCGCAGAATACGTTAATCTTTGGGTCTGGATGGTAATATGAGATTGTTGATTGTTTTAGGTACCAGGCCGGAGGCGATTAAATTAGCACCCCTTGTGCTGGCCGCTCGTCGTTGTAAAAATATCGATGTCATTTTGTGTAATACCGGGCAACACAGGGAAATGTCTGCTAAAGTTCTTGAGTTGTTTGAGCTTGTACCCGATATTGATCTTGATATCATGAGTGATCAGCAGACCTTAACAGACATCACTGTCAATATTCTTGAAGGGCTACAACCCCACTTGTTACGGTTAAAACCTGATTGGTTAATAGTGCAGGGAGATACGACCACTACTTTTGCTTCTTCGTTGGCGGCATTTTATCAGAAAGTGCCTGTCGCCCACGTTGAAGCAGGCCTGCGTACTGGTAATATTTATGCCCCCTGGCCGGAGGAGATGAACAGACGGCTTCTTTCTGAGATTGCTACCTTACATTTTCCGCCAACTTCTGCGGCTGCGGATAATCTGCGCCGTGAAGGATTGGCTGATGAGAGTATATTGGTAACCGGAAATACCGGAATCGATGCCCTGAAGTGGCTGGTGGCTCGTCTTGCTGATGACACACTATTACGTGACAGTGCTCATGCGGCTCAAGAGGCAGCAGGCGTGCCCGGTTCTGCAACTGGATGTGTCCGCCCTTATTTATTAATTACGGGTCATAGACGGGAGAGTTTCGGGGCTGGGTTTGAGGCGATATGCGATGCGATCGGTGAACTGGCTGACCGATTTAGTGATCACGATTTTATTTACTCTGTTCACCCAAATCCCAAAGTTCGCGAAACGGTGTTTGCCAAACTGGGAACGGGAAGCCATCCTAATATTTATCTTGTACAGCCGCTTGAATATTTACCGTTTGTGGATTTAATGTCGCGGGCGATATTAATTTTGACCGATTCTGGTGGCATCCAAGAGGAAGCACCGAGTTTAGGTAAGCGAGTTGTCGTGCTACGTGACGTTACTGAGCGTATGGAAGGGTTGGAAACCGGCCTGATACGGCTTGCCGGAACGGATCGGTGTAAAATCGTGAGCTTTGTCGAGGATGCGTTGAGTGGGAAGTGGCGGGTGCCGACCAAGGGATGTGATATCTATGGCGATGGTGGTGCGTCGGAGCGAATTATTAAAAGGTTAATGGAAAGATCTGATATTACAAGCGGTTCTGAAGCATGAATGTACTTGCAATCTCTTACATATTACCCCCTAACCTTTATCCACAGGCGATACAAATTGGACGCTTGCTGTACAACCTTTCGGCGCGTGTTGGTACTGTATGTGGCAAGGTCTCATACATGTCTACAGGACTGGACTGTTATCCAGACTTTAATAAGCGCTTGGCTTTTCGTCTGGAAGTGCCGTTTTCACCCTTGCTTTCCGGACTGGTGCATCGTCTGGCTTGTTATGGCATACCTTTTTATGGTCGTTCGCCTGACGAGTTTAAGGGATGGGTGTCAGATGCTGAGTGTGCCACTCTTGACTATCTTTCAACAAACGAAATTTCTCCAGATGTGCTGGTAAGTTTTGGCGAACCTATGTCAGACCACTTGCTGGGATTGCGCTTAAAACGGCACTTACAACTTCCATGGATTGCTCACTTCAGCGATCCTTGGTCTGATAATCCATTCCGCCGCTATTTCTTTTTGGCAAACTATGTAAATCGTCGTCTGGAGGCTCAAGTGATTCAGCATGCTGACTGTGTGATATTTACTTCGCTGGAAACTTTGGATTTAGTGATGCAAAAATATCCGATAGCTTGGCGCGACAAGACGCGGGTACTTCCTCATAGTTATGAGCCAAACCAATATCCTCAAGTAACCAAGCGAGATGGGCCGTTACTCATTCGGTACTTAGGTAATTTTTACGGAGATCGTTCGCCACTGCCGTTATTTCAGGCAGTGGCCAAGCTTCATTTAGAATCGCCCTCTATATTAGAAAATATTCGTATAGAATTAATTGGGTCTGTACCGCCGAGGATGCTTAACAGCAGCGTCTATCGCAATTTGCCAAAGGGTATCGTTAATATAGTATCCGCCGTTCCTTACAGTCAGTCGTTACACTTAACGGCAAGTGCCGATCTCCTTTTGGTGATTGATGCGCCAGCCAAAATGAGCGTATTTTTGCCAAGCAAGCTAGTAGACTATCTGGGAGCTGGAGTGCCCATTGTTGGTATCGTGCCGCCAGGTGCTTCGGCGAGCCTTATCAGTCGCCTCGGTGGATGGATAGCTAACCCTGTCAGTCCACAGGAAGTGGCTGACACTTTGAAAAAGGCCATTGAAGCTTGTTGGGTTCATCGTACGACAAGATCTGATTGCTCTTGGGGAGTCGAAGAAGTTAGGGGGGAGTATCACGCAGATCGTGTAGCAGAAAAATTTCTCAGTATCATTAAGGGGGTAATGATTTGATAAATAAATCGGCAGCTATTCCACCAAAAATATTTTTATACGGCTATTATGGCTTTGGCAACGTTGGGGATGATCTTCTTCTTTCCAGCGTGGTTTCAACGATTTTTCAATTTTTTCCGAAAGCCTCATTTGTCGTTCGCAGCTTAACTCCGGTTTCCAGTATTGTTGATGAACGTATTCAATTTGTCGAATTGGAGCGAATTATGGTTCGCAAGGAGCGCCCCCGCTGGCAGCGATTGACAAGTTATGCATTGGCCACATGGCATAGCTTGCGTGGCTGTTCGCATTTGATATTTGGTGGAGGCACTTTATTTCATGCTCGCGAGGGATCAAGTATCAACCTGGCATTGATTGCTATGCTGGTAGTTATGGCACGGCTGCGAGGAGCAAAGGTGTTTGCTCTGGGCGTTGGTGTGGCGCCTTTGCCCAAAGGTATGCCCAAGTTCCTTTTTGGGGTTATTCTGAAACTAGCCCAAGATTTTGCCGTGCGGGATGCGTCTTCATTGGCTAACTGCAGAAACATTCGTGGAGTTGCTTCTGTACGGCGTACTGCAGACCTGGTTTTTGCGCTTTCATTAAAGACGCTACCTAAGGCAGTCAATTATCGGCCGATATTAGGGATAACGCTTGCAGCTAGCGATATCGGACACAATAGCTCTGGTAATGAAAGTTTTCTAAAAAATTTGGCATCAGCGCTGGAGCTATTGCAGGAATTGGGGTGGGATATTCGTTTTCTCTCTTTTCAAGAGTTGGATTTTGATGGCTTAAAAATATCTGATTCCGCATTGGTTAATGAATTGACCCGTTATAGAATGAAACACCCCATAACATGGCTAAGGGTTAGTTCAGATCCGTCAGAATTATCTCGCCAGTTCTCGGATATTGATATCATTGCAGGGATGCGCTTTCATGGACATGTGTTAGCCGCCTTGCTGGGCATCCCCTTTGTAGGGTTTGGGCGTGACAGTAAGGTGCTGGATTTATGCGAGTATTTTTCCATGCCGTTTCTTGCCATGAACGACTTACAGGCAAACCAATTGGTAGCAGCTGTTGAGCAAACCCTTAAACAGATACCAAACAAAGAAAAAGTTCTTGCGTTGTCAGAGGCATCTACGGCAAATTTTAACAGTATTAAGGCGTCAATTTTATGAGAGTGATACTACACGGATTTGGATCATTCCCGATCGTTTTCTGGCATATGATCCAGTATGCCAAGCAGATACAGGCCCCCATCGAATGGGCAATCATACTGACTTCCGACCACCACCAGGCGCTGTTTACGGAACTTCTTGGCGCTGATCGAGTTATCGTTCTCGACCATGCGGGCAGTAAACCACTAGCCGGCGAGGAAGGCTGGGTCTATCCTGGAGCACTTTATCGCGACATCGAAGCCGAAAAACGAACATTCAAGTATGCCCGTGCAGCTATCCAGCGAGATCGAGCGCTGGGAATGTATCGGCAAGTTAAGCGATTCATGCATTATTTTTCACCTTCACATGCCTTGGTTTCTCAAGTTGAAGGTTTCGATGGCAAGGTGTTCATTGCTGCTGCACGCGAGCACGGAGCCGAGGTGGTAGTGCCTAACCCTTGTCGTAACCTTGGAGGGCTATTCTTTTCACCGGATGATCTGGAAACATTGCCATGGTATGCTTCTGCTGATATTCCAGCGCATCGACTGGCAGCCGATGAATTTATACGAAGCTTTCGAGAATCGCCAAAACCTGCAAGATGGAAATCGGCTTCTTCTGATGACGATCGACTGGATTCCTTCGCGAAGCCGTTTTCAGATCGAGCTACTGCCGCCTTAAAGCGCTGGCTATTTACCCCAAAAGGGTTTCAGTGGGACTATTTGCGTGCCAGCGTGCTTAACAATCTGCCTGTTGTACGTGATGCAATTTGGGAGATGCGACGGCGTATGAACGAGCATTACTGCGATGTACGATCCTTAGATGATTTACCTCAAAAGTTTATCTTTTATCCGTTGCAATATTCCCCGGAATCTTCCATCAATACGCCAGCGCCCTATTTTCTGGAGCAATTCCGGGCGATTGATGCTATTCGCTTTGCGATGCCTAGTGACTGCTTGCTGGTAGTAAAAGAACATCCGGCATGTATTCTGTTGCGAGACGGCTCATTTGCGCGGCGTTTACAGCGCACGGCTGGAGTTGTGGTAGCGCATTATGGACTCCCCAGTATTGAACTGGTTAAACGAGCGGGATTGACGATATCAGTAACCGGGACAGCAACCTTTGAGGCGCTATTACTTGGACGTCGGGCTATTACGCTTGGAAATAGCTTGGCTTCCGGATTTCTCGGTGGAGTATGTCCATTAGACGACCTTACAGAACGGATAGCGACAGAATTCGGCATGGAGATTCCGTACGACGATGTGGTATCATCGGTTTCCAGGCTGTTAAGCGTGCGGCATGAAATATCGTTTGGTTCCCCCGGAGAATCGGGGGAGCCGATTTTACGACGTCAGAACATCGAATGCATGACCCTTGCGTTTATTGAGCATTGCCGCAAAAGCAATTCCCCCAGTATTTATTAATTATAATTTTTGATGACTATGCCCATTTCCTGCGATAGTAAACCTACTTGCCCTGTATGCGGTAATAAGGCCTCTTGGATCATACCGTTTTTGGATCCTGAAACCAATAAGGTAGTTCGGCGAGACAACGGCTATCATTGGCGTCTGTGCCAGACCTGCGGGAATGGCTATCCTTCTACTGAGGCGTCCTTGGCAGAAATGCAGGCCTACTGGAATACGAATAGAGTTGATGAGACCGAAGCTTTGGTGACTGAAGACGTGTGGCTTAGCCGCCTAACTGCCAGTCAGTCGTGGGCTCAACGTACTTATGATTTTGCGGCACCATTCGTTAAGTCAGATACACGGCGATTTCTTGATGTGGCCTGCGGTCTGGGAGAAACCGTTGCCCTTTTTCAGAAACAGGGATGGCACGCAGAGGGCATTGATGCAGACCCCAACACAAAAGTGTTTCATGAGCGTCTTGGTATTCGTACTACCATCGGTCAAGTGGAGAATATAGATACGCTGTCCCGATTTGACCTTGTCTCGATTGCACATGCCATCTATTTTATCAGTGAACCACGACAATTTGTTAAACGAATTCGGGAGTTGCTTGATGACGGCGGATTTTTCTTGATTGTCTTAAGTGATTTATTGTCCTCTCTGAATACTGGCTGTCCAGGATACGTACACACTTGGTATCCAACCTTAGGGTCACTGACTTACCTGTTGGAGCAAGAGGGATTCAAGGTGTTGCGTTGTCATCGCGGCAACGGTTCGTATATGATCATGGCACAACGTGGCATACCCGAACTCCATCCGGCACACCCCTATCGTGCCTATTTGGCGCATTTATCTCAGGCATGGCGTTACCGCTTGTTTGGCAAGCCTCTGTTGGCAGCAGCTTCAATGCTGAAACGCCTGCGTAAGAACCTGTAGTAGCTGGCAGGATTGTAAAAATTTGTATTTTCAAGTCACCCTATTTACCTACCTGCAATTTGCGTCTATTTCAATCAGAAATGAATCACTTATGGTGCTATTTTTATACAAAAAAACGCACATCTGGTTGCAATAGGCTAGGCACAAAATGAATGTCTTACATATAATTACCGGCCTCAATAACGGCGGGGCAGAAGCGGTTCTTTTTCGTTTGGTTACTGCTGATAAGTTTAATACCCATCACATAATTTCTTTGATCGATTTTGGAGTTTATGGTGAGCAGCTTACTGCTGAAGGCATTTCTGTTTATTGTCTTGGCATGCCTCGTGGCCGAATTACGTTGAGCGGCTTGGTTCGCCTTTACAATTTGATTCGCCAGATTAAGCCTGAGATTGTTCAAACCTGGATGTATCATGCAGATTTGATTGGCGGCTTAATTTCGCGATTAGCGGGAGTGCAGGCTATAGTCTGGGGAATAAGGAATTCAAATCTTGATATCCAGAAGACTGCTCTATCGACTCGTTTAGTTGCACGGTTATGTGCGCTTATTTCTGGAATTGTCCCGGTAAAGATTATTAGTTGCTCCCAAGTCGCGGCCAAGGTCCATATAGAATTGAGTTATGCGCGAAATAAGATGGTGGTAATACCAAACGGCTACAATATTGAGCAATTTTCTCCAAATGTTGAGTCGCGTGACAACTTGCGTAGAGATCTGGGTGTTAAAAAATCTGAGGTCTTAATGGGGATGGTTGCGCGATGGGATCCACAAAAAGACCACGCCAATTTTATATCTGCTTTGTCCCTGCTTGATAACATGGGTTTTCTTTCATGGAAATGTGTGTTTGTTGGTCCAAATATGGATCCATCCAACGCGCAGTTAAAAGATTTGTTGAAACAATTCGGCGTATATGACCGCGTTAAATTGTTAGGTCCACATAGTAATATTCCCGTGATTATGAAAGCGTTGGATATTCATGTTTTATCATCATCTTATGGCGAAGCTTTTCCTAATGTGGTGGCCGAAGCTATGGGTTGCGGTGTTCCGTGTGTGGTAACTGATGTGGGAGATGCAAGAATGATTGTCGATGATACGGGCTGGTGTGTTTCACCCGGAAACTCCATAGCCCTTGCTGATGCATTAAAAGAGGCAATGCGAGCGCTATCCGAAGGGGATTGGTCGGAGCGGTCATTGCAGTGTCGTCAGCGAATTGCCAAACATTTTAGTATTGAGAGGATGGTGGAAAATTACACAGCTGTTTGGGAAAATGTAGCGATTTCAAAGAGTACTGATAAACATGAAAACACTTAACATCAAGGTAAAGCTGACATGTGCGGTCTAAGTGGTTTTCTGGATTTACCCAGCGGAGAGTCGACTCAGATACTGAAAAAAATGGGCGACGCTATTGCTCACCGAGGGCCAGATGACAGCGGTATTTGGTTTGACCGTGACACTGGAATTGGACTGTCGCACCGGCGCCTGTCTGTTGTGGATTTGTCGCCTGCCGGCCATCAACCTATGGCTTCTGCAAGTGATCGATATGTGATTGCATTTAACGGCGAAATTTATAATCACTTGCAGTTGCGTGCCGAGTTGGCACTGCTTGGCTTGGCGCCAGTCTGGCTAGGGCATTCGGATACGGAAACTTTACTGGCGGGTTTTGATGCTTGGGGCGTAGAGAATACCCTTAAGAAATCTATTGGTATGTTTGCGATTGCTTTGTGGGATCGGCAGAACCAATTGCTTCTGTTGGCGCGAGACCGTATGGGTGAGAAACCGATGTATTACGGTTGGCAGGGAAGTGGCAAGCAGCGCGTTTTTTTATTCGGCTCCGAGCTTAAAGCGCTTAAAGCACACCCTTCCTTTTCGGCCGATATTGATCGCGACTCATTGTGTCTGTTGTTGCGGCACAATTACATTCCTGCTCCCTATTCAATTTACCAAGGCATTGCCAAGCTTGAGCCGGGCTGTTTATTGTCGATTTCATTAGCCCAACCCGAACCTAAAATCTTGAAGTATTGGGATGTAGTCAAAGTAGCTCGTGCAGGCGTGGATCAGCCATTCTCCGGTACGCCTCATGAGGCAGTCGATCAATTGGAAGCACTTTCCAAAGATGCGGTGCGTCAACAAATGATGGCCGATGTACCGTTAGGTGCATTTTTGTCAGGGGGGATTGATTCCAGCGCAGTAGTGGCGTTGATGCAAGCACAGTCAACACGACCGGTAAAGACATTTACCATTGGCTTCAACGAGAAAAGCCATAACGAGGCCGAACACGCCAAGGCAGTGGCCCAATACTTGGGAACCGAGCATACTGAGTTATACGTGACACCGCAGCAAGCACTGGATGTAATTGATATTTTACCGAACTTATATTGCGAACCATTTGCTGATTCATCACAGATTCCCACACTATTAATTTCGAAATTAGCACGTCAACATGTTACGGTCTCTTTATCCGGTGATGGTGGTGATGAATTGTTTTGTGGATATAATCTTTATCAATTGACCAGCAGTCTATGGCGGAAGATGTCCCTTGCACCCGTGCCGCTGCGTGCACTGGCGGCCAAAGGAATTATTTCAATTTCACCCGCTAAATGGAGTTACATGGCTCAGATTATCCCGGGTGCAGCACGGTATTCCGCAGCGGGAGATAAGCTTCATAAGGGAGCAGGTGTTCTTACGAGTCGTACGGTCGATGATCTCTATTTGGGCATGATTTCTCATCTGCGAGATCCAGCAGAGTGGGTGATAGGTGGAAAAGAACCTCCCACACAATTATCTCGTCCCCATTCAGCTCTTAATGGATTAAATGAGGTAGAACGAATGATGGCTTTGGATGCTGTGAGTTATTTGCCGGACGATATTTTGGTTAAAGTAGATAGAGCCGCCATGAGTGTCTCATTGGAAAGCAGGGTGCCATTATTGGATCATCGAATCGTTGAGTTTGCCTGGAGTCTCCCGTTGGAATACAAGCTACGTGAGGGTCAAAGTAAATGGCCTTTACGCCAAGTTCTTTACCGCTATGTACCTCGTGAGTTGATTGATCGTCCCAAGATGGGATTTGGTATACCCATAGATAACTGGCTACGTGGCCCACTTCATGATTGGGCGGACGCTCTGCTGGATGAGAGTCGTTTGCGAAGTGAGGGTTATTTTTTTCCTGAACCCGTTAGGCAGAAGTGGGCTGAACATTTAAGCGGCAAACGTAATTGGGCATACTTATTATGGAATATCCTAATGTTTCAGGCTTGGCTGGAAAGCAACAAAGCATGAAAAAACTTATATTTGTGTAACGATTCAGTTCCTCTTGGGGTTTTCGGTAGTCGACTTGTAGCAACATCGTTGATTAAATCCTTACCAAGTTCAAGGGGAATATTTTAAAATTTGACATCGAGTTCAAGCTCAAAATGCAAATCTGACATGACTGGTTTTTTTGAATCGTTGCAATTTTTAAAGTAGAATAAAAAGATAGTTATTATAAGGTAGCGCCATAAAGTGATCTAAATCGGATATGTTATTGCAAACTCATCGTTATGCGAATTGTTGGCTCTAATTAAAGGAGTCTTAACAATTTATTTCAGAATCGCACAACCCACTCTTTAATCTAAAGTAAAAACCTCTAATCATGCTTAATAACGCATCCATTTTAATCACGGGTGGCACTGGTTCCTTCGGTCACACTTTCATACCAATGACCTTGGCTAAATATAAGCCTCGCCGCCTGGTCATCTATTCTCGTGATGAGATGAAGCAATGGGAAATGGCCAAGCTCTATGGTAATGAAGATAACGTTCGCTTTTTTATTGGTGATGTCCGTGACAAAGACCGGTTAACGCGGGCGCTGCATGGTATTGATTATGTTGTCCACGCTGCTGCAACCAAAATCGTACCGACTGCCGAATACAACCCTTTCGAGTGCGTTAAGACCAACGTAATCGGTGCCATGAACCTCATTGATGCCTGTATCGACCAAGGCGTTAAGCGTGTGGTCGCGCTTTCGACCGACAAAGCCAGTAGTCCGGCCAATCTCTATGGTGCCACCAAGCTGACTTCGGACAAGTTGTTTATAGCCGGCAACTCTTACTCGGGCGGTAACGATACCCGTTTTTCCGTAGTGCGCTACGGCAATGTTATGGGTTCGCGCGGTTCGGTTATCCCGTTCTTCCTCACCCTCGCCGACAAAGGAGTGCTACCTATTACTGATGCTCGCATGACTCGTTTCATGATCACCTTGGAGCAAGGTGTGGATCTTGTTTGGCATGCCTTTGAGGATATGATCGGCGGCGAGATTTATGTGAAGAAAATTCCCTCTATGAAAGTCACAGATGTTGCGCTGGCCTCCGCCCCGGGTGCCAAATACGAAATCGTTGGTATCCGCCCGGGAGAAAAACTCCATGAACAGATGATTAGCTTCGAGGATGCTCCACATACCTATGAATATGCCAAGCATTACAAGGTGCTGCCGGCAATCCATAGCTGGAGCCAAGACCCTGAGCGAATCAAAGATGGAAAGTTAGTTGCGCCTGATTTCACTTATTGTTCCGATAACAATTCCGAGTGGATGAGTATTGAGACTTTGCGGGCATGGATAACACAAAACCACGAGAAGATTGGCAAAATCTAATAATTAAAAGCAAGTGAAAATTAAAATTAAATAGACTGAATTCCTTGTAAGTATGCACGGCCTATTCGCAGAAATTGAAGCTTGGGCATGTGGGTCATCTTTGAACATCGTTTGATTGGCCGCTGGCGTATAGATGAAGCACTTGACCTGATCAAGTCCATGGTTGGCTTCAAGCGGCTAGGAACAAATAAAAAGACTTTACGCGAATATCAAGCAATATGCTCAACTGAAAGGGGTAATGTAAATGCGAGAATACTGGGCTAGCTTAATAAGATCAAAGCATACTGAAGGTTTGCAAAAATGATTCCCTATGGACGCCAAGACATTAACCAGGCCGACATTGATGCGGTGATCGCCGTGTTGCGCTCAGACTTTCTGACCCAAGGTCCTGCCGTGCCTGCCTTTGAAAAAGCCGTTGCCGGTTATTGCGGTAGCCAGCATGCTGTAGCGGTTAATAGCGCTACCAGTGCGCTACATATTGCCTGTTTAGCACTGGGCGTAGGCAAGGGCGATAGTGTCTGGACCACGCCGATTACCTTTGTAGCCAGTGCTAACTGCGCACTGTATTGTGGTGCAACCGTGGATTTTGTTGATATTGATCCGCGCACTTATAACCTCAGTGTAGAACGTCTGGCAGAAAAACTGGTTCTGGCAGAAAAAATCGGTAAGCTACCCAAAGTCGTGATCCCTGTGCACTTATGTGGCCAACCCTGCGACATGGCCGGCATCTATGCGTTAAGCAAGCAGTACGGTTTCAAAATCATCGAAGATGCCTCGCACGCTATTGGCGGCAAATACCAAGGTGAGCCCATCGGCAATGGCCGCTATAGCGACATCACCGTGTTTAGCTTTCACCCGGTCAAAATCATCACCACCGGCGAGGGCGGCATGGCCGTTACCAATGACGCACAACTGGCCAAACTAATGATGCGACTGCGCAGTCATGGCATTACCCGTGACCCTGCCGAGATGACTCATGCGCCAGACGGCCCCTGGTATTATCAGCAAATTGAACTGGGTTACAATTACCGCATGACCGATATACAAGCTGCACTAGGTTTGAGCCAAATGCAGCGACTGGATGCGTTCGTCAGTAAACGGCATGTTTTGGCAGCGCAGTATGACAAGCTGTTAAAAAATATTCCGGTGATCACACCGTGGCAGCATGCTGATAGTTATTCCGGCCTGCATCTTTACGTCATTCGTTTGCTTACAAACAACGGCAAGATTAATCATCGTGAAGTTTTTGAGCGCTTGCAAGCGAATGGGATTGGTGTCAATCTTCACTATATACCTGTTTATCGACAGCCCTACTACGAAAAAATGGGGTATACCCCAAATGATTTTCCAGAAGCTGAACGATACTACGCTGAAGCCGTTAGTTTACCAATGTATCCAGGTTTGACGGAAGCTCAGAAGTCAGAAGTTATACAGAAATTAACATTATCTATTTAACATCAAGCGATTTTCAAGGTAACAGGTAAATGGATATGAAAAAAAATCCGTATCAATGCGAAAACACCATATAGAGATTAACTTGTGAGACGTCTCGCCCTCGGTACCGTTCAATTCGGCCTACCTTATGGTATAGCCAATCAATCGGGCCAAGTTGCCCGATCGGAAGTCAAGACCATGTTGCATCTAGCCTCGGTCAATGGCATTGACACCCTAGATACCGCCATCGCCTATGGCGAAAGCGAAACGTGTTTGGGCGAAGTGGGTACGCAAGGCTTCAAGTTGGTCACCAAATTACCTGCATTGACCGATAACTGCGCAGATATAAATACTTGGGTTCAGCAGCAGTTTGCTGCATCGCTATCGCGGCTTGGTGTAACTGCTGTGTATGGTCTGTTACTGCATCGATCTGAACAGTTGCTTGATCCAAAAGGAATGGCGCTTTATAAGGCGCTGCAAGATTTGAAAGACAGCGGACAGGTGCAAAAGATAGGGGTTTCAATCTACGCGCCTGGCGAATTAGCAGAACTAATGCCACAATTTCATTTCGACTTGGTGCAAGCTCCGTTTAATCTTGTCGACCGGCGTCTTTATAATACAGGCTGGTTACAGCGTTTGAAGGGTAGCGGTGTTGAAATCCACACTCGCTCTGCTTTCCTGCAAGGCTTGTTATTGATGGCACAAGCTGATATTCCATGCAAATTTGCACCGTGGAGTGGACTTTGGCAGACATGGCATCGGTGGCTTACAGAAAACGATGTTTCAGCTGTACAGGCTTGCTTGGCTTTTCCGCTGTCTTTTCCTGAGATTGATCGGGTGGTGATAGGTGCAGATAGCGTGAGCCAACTGGCGCAAATTGTGAGTGCCGCAAGTAGTCAAAACAACGGTGATTTACCTGATTTGCAATGTGCAGATGAAAAACTGATTAACCCAGCCCAGTGGCCAGCATTATGAAAATTGTAGCACTCGTACAAGCCCGCATGGGTTCTACTCGCTTACCCAATAAAGTGATGAAAACTATTGACGGCGTACCCATGATCGAATTATTACTTTCACGCTTGGCAAAAGCAAAAGAAATTAATCAAATCATCGTAGCCACATCAATCGATGAACGCAACCAACCATTGGTTGAGCATGTCCGCAAGCTCGGTTACGCCTGCGAACAAGGCAGCGAAAACGATGTGTTGGATCGTTATGTACAGGCCGCAAAAAAGCACAGTGCCGATGTAGTGGTGCGTATCACCGGTGATTGTCCATTGGTAGATCCGGAGTTGGTTGATGAGGTTATTCGTTGCTTTAAATCTGCAAGCGTGGATTATTTCAGCAACACCAATCCGCCTACCTACCCGGATGGTTTGGATATCGAAGTCTGCACCTTTAAAGCTCTGGAACAAGCCAGCCAAGAAACCAGCGACCCCTTTGATCGGGAGCATGTCACACCTTACCTGCGTAAACCCGGCCAGTTTAAAACCGCCGACATACAGTATAACCAGGATTTGTCGGCCTTGCGCTGGACAGTGGACGAGCCGGCTGATTTTGCCGTTATTGAAAAAATATTCCAACACTTTCATCCTCGTATCGATTTTACTTGGGGTGAAGTACATGACTTGCAACAGCAACAACCAGAAATCTTCAACCTTAACAAGCACATTATTCGAAACGAAGGAGCCATCATGGGCACAGGCCAAAAACTTTGGAAACGCGCAAAGCAAATCATTCCTGGTGGCGGTATGCTACTGTCTAAGCGAGCCGAAATGTTTCTGCCGGAGCTATGGCCGGCCTATTTTAGTAAGGCAAAAGGCTGTAAAGTTTGGGATCTGGATGACAACGAATACATTGATATGTCCATCATGGGCATCGGCACCAACATTTTGGGGTATGGGCATCCTGAAGTAGATGACGCAGTCCATAAAACGATTGATGCCGGTAACATGTCTACTTTTAACTGTCCTGAAGAAGTCTATCTGGCAGAAAAATTAATTGAGCTACATCCCTGGGCTGATATGGTACGGCTTGCACGTTCAGGCGGAGAAGCCAATGCTATTGCCATTAGAATTGCACGCGCAGCTTCCGGTAAAGATAAAGTAGCTATTTGTGGTTACCATGGCTGGCATGACTGGTATCTTTCTGCCAACTTGGGCGACGATAAAAACTTGGATGGGCACTTATTGCCAGGACTGGAACCCAACGGTGTCCCCAGAAATCTTCGTGGTACAGTCTTCCCGTTTAACTACAATAATTTTGCAGAACTGGAAGCGCTCGTTAATGCACAGGATATTGGCGTCATTAAAATGGAAGTCGTACGTAATAAAGGACCAGAAGACAACTTTTTGCACAAAGTGCGTAAACTGGCTACTGATCGTAATATCGTACTCATTTTTGATGAATGTACCTCCGGCTTTCGCGAAACTTTTGGCGGCTTGCACAAAAAATACGGCGTTGAACCGGATATGGCCATGTTTGGAAAAGCCTTAGGCAATGGTTATGGCATAACAGCCACCATTGGCAAACGTGAAGTGATGGAAGCCGCACAAACTACTTTTATCAGCAGTACCTTTTGGACAGAACGCATAGGCCCAACGGCAGCACTTAAAACTCTGGAAGTGATGGAGCGCACCAAATCATGGGATACAATTACCCAAACCGGTTTAAATATTCGTCAAGGTTGGCAACAGCTTGCCGACAAACACGCACTTAAAATTGACCATTGGGGCTTGCCTGCCTTGACTGGCTTTACTTTTCAAAGTATCCATGCTTTAGCTTACAAGACATTAATAACACAAGAAATGCTGGCAAAAGGCTATCTTGCAGGAAACAGTGTTTATGTTTGTACCGAGCACACACCCACAGTAGTTGCCAATTTTTTTGAAGCAATTGAACCTATATTTGCGTTAATTAAAGAATGTGAAGAGGGACGGGATATATCAACTTTACTTAAAGGCTCAATCTGCCACGGCGGCTTTAAACGTTTAAATTAATCAAATATATGTATATAGCCTTTCGCACCGATGCAACCAGTCAAATCGGCACAGGCCATTTCATGCGCTGTCTGACATTAGCAGATGAGCTCAAAAAGAACGGCGCACAGATACGCTTTGTCAGCCGCGACCTGCCCGACCATTTGCGCGACATGCTGGTTGCAAAAGGCATTGATCTCCTGTCATTAAAAAACACTGCAAGTGCATCACAGATAGACAATTTAGCTCATTCCGCTTGGTTGGGAACCAGTCAAGCCTTTGATGCGCAAGATACTATTCAGGTGCTATCGGGTCACTCATGGGATTGGCTAGTCGTTGACCACTATGCGCTGGATGCACGTTGGGAAAGTACAATGCGCGAAACGGCCAAGCGGATCATGGTCATCGACGATATTGCCGACCGTCAACATAATTGCGATGTGTTGCTGGATCAGAATTTCTACATAGACATGCAGGTGCGTTACATCGGCAAAGTACCTGCGCATTGCCAATTATTGCTAGGGCCACGTTATGCTTTGTTGCGGGAAGAGTTTAGAAAGTTGCGTGAGCAGATCAAGCCCCGCACAGGAACAGTAAAAAGAATATTAGTATTCTTTGGCGGTGTGGATGCCGATAATTACACAGGGCTAGCCATTAAGGCTTTAACTGATATGAAACTTGAAGAAGTACATGTGGATGTAGTGATCGGTGCCCAGCATCCGTTTCGTGCAGGGATTGAAACGAATTGCAAAGTACGAGGATTTGTTTGCCATGTACAAACCGCCAAAATGGCGGAGTTGATGGCAGCGGCTGACTTAGCCATTGGTGCAGGTGGTACAGCCATCTGGGAGCGTAGCTGTTTAGGGTTGCCTTCAATAAGCTTATGCGTTGCTGAAAACCAACGAAAGCAGATTAGAGATGCCGCAGAAGTAGGGCTGTTGTATGCACCATCAAATGACAATAATTTAATAGCCTTGATACAAAATCACACAAATGGGCTACTAGAAAATTCGGCACTGCTTAAGCTGATTTCTAATGCTGAAATGAATGCAGTAGATGGTAAAGGCGTAGCAAGAATTATCAGTGCAATGGAAATTGGCGGTATTGAGATAAGACAAGTAACTGAACAGGATTCACAACAACTATTTGATTGGCGTAATCATCCAACTATTCGTGCTGTATCAAAAAATAATAACCCTATCGTTTGGCAAGACCACCAAAAATGGTTTGGTGCAGTCGTGGCAGACCAGAACCGTGAGTTATTGATAGGTATAAATGCCAATCAACCAGTTGGAGTCGTGCGTTTTGATAAAGATGGTGATGTTGCCGAAGTATCCATCTATCTTGTACCCGAGGGTGGATTTAAAGGACAAGGCCGTAATCTTTTATCGAGTGCTGAACGGTGGTTGAAAGCCAATCGACCTCATATCAAAAGTATTCGCGCAAGCGTGCTAAACGAAAACACAGTCTCTAAAAATTTGTTCCTTGGCGCAAATTATCGTAAACATACAATTTGCTATCAAAAAGACCTTTGAAATTAAAAATAGCTAAAGAAATGAAAATTGCAGACAGAATTATTGGGCCTAACCACCCGCCCTTCATCACCGCCGAGATGTCCGGTAATCAGAACCAGTCGCTAGAACGAGCCTTTGAAATTTTAGAGGCCGCTGCCAAGACTGGCGCACATGCGCTAAAGATCCAGACCTATACACCTGACACTATGACGCTGGATTTGGATGAGCGTGAGATTCACCACAGAAAAAAGCATCCAAAAAAGCTGGAAATTCAATATCAATGGATGGAAGCGCACCCGAATATCGTATTGTCAGGACATCAAAGTATCAAAATATCAGAAAATGTTGCCGTGCCAGAATTACCAGAGAGTTTGGTCGTTCGTAGAGTCAATAAATACAGTCTGCTATTTTCCAATCGCTTTCCTACCCGTTCAGTTATGGTAAAACGAGAAGTTTCTTATCGATTCCTGCCCGAAAAACGCTATGAAGAAGATTACTTGCTTTGGCTCAAGATTGTATTTAACGGTCAGCCAGCCTGGTTTTTGAATAGTCCAATGGCTTATTCATTCAAGGAAGATTTTGGCGATGAGGGATTAACAGGTAATCTATGGGAAACACAACTAGGCGTGTTGGATACTTATTATCGGGTTTTTAGCGCAGGCTTCATTTCAATTTTTATGCTTACCTTGGCTTCTGGCTTTTCCTTTTTTAAGTGCCTTAGAAGGCTGGGTATTACTAAAGGGCGTTCTTTATTTAACGGTCGAGTAACAAAACTCATAGTATCATGAATAAAATCTGCTATGTTGCTACGATTCCCGCTGTTGTTAATTCCTTTTTACGTGATCACATCCAGGCTGCATCAGAAAAATATGCGGTAACGGTTGTCTGTAATTCTGAGGATCAGTACTTGCTTGAGGGTCTTAATGCCCGACTCATTCTATTACCTATTGAGCGTAAACCATCACCATGGAAGGATGCGTTCGTTCTATTTAAACTATTTAAACTATTTCGTCATGAGCAATTTGATATTGTTCATTCGCACATGCCAAAAACCGGGCTTTTAGGCATGTTAGCTGCAAGGTTAGCTGGTGTACCGATACGAATCAACACGTTTCATGGAGAAGTATGGGCAACACGTAGCGGCTGGCAACGAAAAGCACTAAAACTATTGGATCAATTAGTCAGCTTACTGGCAACCAATATCCTGGTGGTCAGTCCTTCCCAGCAAGCCTTCTTGATAAAGGAGGGCATATTGCCACAAGGCAAAGCAAAAGTGATCGGTGCGGGTTCAATTTGTGGTGTAAACCCGTTACGCTTTCATCCTGATTCGGATGCCGGATTCACCCAGCGAAATGACTTGGGAATTACACAAGAAGCTGTTGTTATCTTGTTTGTAGGTCGTCTAAACCGTGATAAGGGAATGCTGGATTTGGCTACTGCTTTCGATGCAATTGCCAAACATCATTCTAATGTAGTGCTGTTACTGGTAGGTGCTGAAGAAGATGTGCCTTTCAGCAAGATCCAGGAAATCTGCAATAGGGAGCGTGACTGTTTGCGCTATGTGAGCTTTACGGCCATGCCGGAACGTTTTATGGCGGCGGCCGATATTTTTTGTTTGCCCAGTTATCGAGAAGGTCTTCCCATGACTATTCTTGAGTCGGCTGCCTGCGGTGTGCCGACTGTAGCCTCACGTATTTACGGTATTACTGATGCAGTCGAAGACGGCAAGACCGGCTTGTTATTTACTGCGGGCGATATTGCAGGTCTTACTCAATCTTTACTAAGGCTAATAGATGAACCACTTTTGCGACAAGAAATGGGCGAAGCTGCCCGTGTGCGAGCACTTGAATTATTCCCCAGTCATAAAATTACAGCAGGAATGCTTTCGCTGTATAGTGAGTTATTAACTGAACGTCATGATTAATAAATGAACAAGATGGATAGATTAAATAACCCATACAACCTAACGTTGAAGACGGTACTTGTTACCGGAGCCAATGGTTTTGTTGGTAAACCGCTTTGTCTGGCGTTATTGGGGCAAGGGCAAGCTGTGCGGGCGGCGGTGCGCGGTGCAAACAGGCAGGTTGAAAATTGCGGGACGGTAGCCGTTGGTGAGATAAACGGCCAGACAGATTGGACAAATGCGTTGTCGGGTATCAAGGTGGTTATTCATCTTGCTGCGCGGGTGCATGTTATGAATGATACATCGACTGATGCGTTGGCAGAATTTCGCAGGGTTAATGTCGAGGGCACTTTACATTTAGCCAGACAAGCGGTTGAGGCTGGCGTACGGCGCTTTATTTTTATCAGTTCCATTAAGGTGAATGGTGAAAGTACACTATCAGGACATCCTTATACCCCTGAAGACCTGCCCGCTCCGGTTGATCCTTATGGCATTTCCAAGCACGAAGCCGAAGATGCCTTGCGTCAGTTAGCGACTGATACGGGGCTGGAAGTGGTTATTATTCGTCCGCCGCTGATTTATGGGCCGGGTGTAAAGGCTAATTTTTTAAGCATGATTCGCTTGCTGGACAAGGGCGCTCCTTTGCCTTTGGGCGCGATTAATAATCAGCGCAGTCTGGTTGCTTTGGATAATTTGATTGATTTAATCATTACCTGTATTCATCATCCCGCAGCGGCTAATCAAACTTTCTTGGTGTCCGATGGCGAGGATCTTTCAACGCCTGGCTTGTTACAGCGAACAGCTGCGGCTTTAGGCAAAAAGGCGTGGTTGTTGCCGGTTCCCGGGTTTTTATTGGTATGGGGCGCAACCTTGATAGGCAAACAAGCGATGGCGCAGCGACTCTGTGGCTCATTGCAAGTCGATATTTCCAAAACATGCTCTTTATTAGATTGGAAGCCGCCTGTAAAGGTAGATGAAGCACTGCGCAAGACGGCACATTTTTATAGCAGCGCGACACATGATTAACGTCGGCTGGGTATTTTTTATTGCCCTGGTTTTGGCAGCGATATTAACCGGAATATTGCGCCGTTACGCCTTGGCTGCCAGCTTGCTGGACATGCCAAACGCACGTAGTTCGCATAGTGTGCCAACACCGCGCGGTGGTGGCTTGTCGATTGTTATGGTGTTTTTGCTGGGACTTCCGGTACTTTCAGTAATGGGGATTTTAGCGACAAATACTGTGTGGGCACTGGTTGGCGCGGGTGCATGGGTGGCTTTGGTAGGGTTTATGGATGATCATGGCCATATTCCGGCGCGATGGCGACTACTGGCCCATTTTATCGGGGCAGCGTGGGGGCTTTACGGGTTGGGTGGATTGCCGCCGCTCGTGTTCTCGTTGCCAACAAGTCAAGAGGTGTATTCTATTGATTTGGGCTGGGCGGGACAAATTTTGGGGCTGTTTTATTTGGTTTGGTTGCTTAATCTCTACAATTTTATGGATGGTATTGACGGGTTGGCCAGTATTGAGGCGATAACCGTTTGCCTGGGTGGGGCGCTTTTGTATCTGTTAGGTTCTGAAACTGTTGGTCTGTGGGTTACGCCGGTCTTGCTGGCAATGACGGTGGCCGGTTTTTTGTTTTGGAATTTTCCGCCCGCCAGGATTTTTATGGGTGATGCGGGGAGTGGTTTTTTAGGCATGATATTGGGACTTTTTTCTATTCAGGCTGCCTGGATTGCACCGCAGTTTTTTTGGAGTTGGTTAATTTTACTGGGCGTGTTTATCGTGGACGCCTCTTGGACGTTGGCGCGGCGTTTTTTAAACGGTGAAAAAGTCTACGAGGCTCACCGTAGCCATGCTTATCAACAAGCATCGCGTTATTATCGTTCACATAAGACCGTTTCACTGGTTATTGGTGTTATTAACGTGTGTTGGTTAACGCCGTTGGCGCTTTGGGTTGGGCTGGCCGGACTTAATGCCTTGCCGGGTTTGGCGTTGGCTTATTTACCGCTGATAGTATTGGCTATTTATTTTAAAGCAGGTGTAAGAGAAGCGGATTTATGCAACGAGAATTAGCGCACTGGTTTATTGGACTTCAGCGCCGGAATAAGGCAGTTATTTTAATTAGCGCGGATGTTTTTTTTGTCTTGTTTTCGCTGTGGGCGGCGTTTTCTTTGCGTTGGGGAGAACTTTATATTCCTAAAGGCGATGAGTGGTATTTATTTGCAGCGGCACCTTTTATCGCCGTACCTATTTTTGTACGGCTAGGCTTATACCGGGCCATTATTCGTTATATTGAGATTAGGGCTTTATGGACAATCGCTCAGGCCACTACGCTTTATGCCCTGGTTTTTGCCTTTGTCTTGTATGAATCCGCTATCCAGGTTATTCCCCGAACGGTCTCACCGCTCAATTGGTTGCTTATTATGCTGCTGGTGGGTAGCAGTCGTTTTGTTGCGCGTTGGTGGTTGGGCGAGACTTATTTTAGCTTGGGTGGCATTCGAAGTGCGGCCGATTCTCGCAAAAAAAGTGTAGTGATTTATGGGGCGGGTAGTGCCGGTGTGCAACTGGCTTCTGCACTGGCGCACGGACGTGATTTTAAACCAGTGGCTTTTATCGATGACGATAAATCCTTGCACAAAAGAAAAGCGAATGGACTCCGGATATATCCGCTAAGTTCTTTAAGTTATTTGCTACAACGTTACCAGGTTTCAGATGTTTTACTGGCCATGCCTTCTACAAAACGCTCGCGCATCAGTGAGCTTATCCGGTTGTTGGAACCGTATGCCATTCATGTGCTCTCAATGCCCGGGTTATCTGATATAGCCCAAGGCCGTGTTAAGGTTGATACGCTTCAGGAAGTTGATATTGCCGATCTTTTGGGGCGTGACCCGGTCGCACCCGACCCTTCACTGCTTAAGGCATCAATTACCGGTAAAGTGGTCATGGTAACGGGGGCAGGGGGGTCTATAGGATCAGAATTGTGCCGGCAGATTATTCAATTGCAACCACTTGCGCTGATTCTTTTTGAGGTGAGTGAATTCGGGCTTTATGCGATAGAAAAAGAATTGAATCACCAGTTAACCTATGCTTTGGGTTCCAAGCCCATAGAAATTATTGCCGTTATGGGTTCAGTGACGCAAGCCAAGCGTATTGAAAAAGTGTGCAAAGCTTTTAAGGTGCAAACTATTTATCATGCGGCTGCTTACAAGCATGTGCCGATGGTAGAGAAAAATCCTGGGGAAGCCGTATGGAATAATATCTTTGGGACTTTTCGTGCAGCACAGGCGGCCATCAATGCAGAAGTTGAACTTTTTGTACTTATTTCAACGGATAAAGCTGTCAGGCCGACTAATATCATGGGCGCGACCAAGCGTTTTGCAGAATTGATTTTGCAGGCTCTAAGTTTAAATGCGGATCATCATTTCAAAACCCGTTTTACGATGGTGCGCTTTGGTAATGTTTTAGGCTCGTCCGGGTCTGTCGTGCCGTTGTTTAAAGAGCAAATAGCCCGAGGTGGGCCGGTAACCGTGACCGATGCCAGAATTATCCGTTACTTTATGACGATACCCGAAGCTTCGCAGTTGGTTATTCAAGCCGGTGCTTTAAGTCAGGGGGGCGATGTGTTTGTGCTGGATATGGGCGACCCCATCCGAATTGTTGATTTGGCAAAGCGAATGATTCATTTAAGTGGGTTGCAAGTAAAAGATGAAAATCATCCAGCGGGTGAGATAGCGATTAGTTTTACCGGTTTGCGGCCGGGTGAAAAACTTTATGAAGAGTTATTGATTGGTGACAATGTTTCAGAAACCAGTCACCCCAGAATTATGCGGGCCGAAGAATCTGTTATTCCTTGGGTTGAGCTGGAAAAAATGCTGGAGTCTTTGGAAAAGGCAACCCATGAGGATGATTTTGAGCAAGTGAGAGACGTGTTAAAGCGTGCTGTTTCCGGTTTTTTGCCGCAGTGCAAAAATGGCGATTTACTGTCGAATCGTAAAAAACTCGATGAGCGAGTATCTGCTTAAAAATCGCAGGCAAAAAAAACCTCCCAATGCGTATCCGCAGAGAGAGGCAAAAATTCAAGCAGAGCATTATGAGGAGGAACTGCTTGGAGGTATAACACCAGGAGGTAGTTAACTGTTAACGCCTAGCTGTTCAGCTTTACTCGCATTACAATGTTGCTATAAATAGCAGCGGAGGCAAACAATACGGTCGAAATAATAAATTGACCTGAAATGAAACTTCCTATACCGGCAATAAATAGTAAGCCGATCATTATGTCTTTGTTGAAGTTTTTCATTAGTTTAATCCTGTAATAAAGTTAAGTAATCTTTATGCAGCGTTGTTGCCGTTTTACAAATCTTGTTGCGTTCTTACATGGTTAATACTATACAGAGATATTTATTGTATACAATATGCCAAATAATAAATTAATTGTTTCCTGTGTAGAAATAGTGTGTAATGTCAAGACTTTTGTTGATGTGCAGTAGGTGCAATATTAATAGTAAAAATAAGGTAGTCCGTACCTTTAACTCACTGCAATTGTAATTATTCAGTCCCCCTCTTTAACAAAGAGGAGTTAGGGGAGATTTTATTAGATAAATCCCCCTCAATCCCCCTTTTTCAAAGGGGGAGGTGAATACTTACCTGCAATTAAGTCAAGCAAAAACAGGGAACTTGCCGGTGCAAATTTATGGGCACCCACTCCTTAACTTGATGACAGTCACCTTGCAACTAATTGAGGCTTAAATGGATAAATTAACAAGTATGACCGTCTTTGTACGTGTCGCAAAAGCCGGAAGTTTTGCGGGTGGTGCCAGGGATCTGGGTATTTCCAGGGCAATGGCAACCAAGCATATTATGCAACTTGAAGGCAGTCTGGGTACGCGCTTAATCAATCGTACCACGCGTAGTTTAAGCCTGACCGATGTAGGCGTTTCTTATCTTGAACGCTGCCAGCAAGTGCTGATAGATGTTGAAGAAATGGAAACCGCAGTGACACATTTACAGACCGAGCCACGGGGGGTATTAAAGATCAGTGCGCCCCCGGCTATTGGTGCAACCCATATTGCGCGTGCCGTGGCGGAGTTTTTAAAAATTCATACCGATTTAACGGTTGAAATGATTTTGCAGGGCAGTCCTGGCGATTTGATTGATGAAGGTATTGATGTTGCCATTTTTCTGGGCGCTTTAGATGATACCAGTATGGTTGCCCGTAAATTAGCCAGTTCATCGCTGGTTGTTTGCGGATCGCCGGATTATTTGGAACGTTACGGCATTCCGCAGACGCCGGAAGATTTGGTGGAGCATAGTTGTCTGGTTAATTGGGCTATTTCGCCACGTAATAAATGGCAATTTAAAACGGAAGCAGGCTTTAAGGTAGTCACCGTTACCGGGAGAATGCAAACCAATGCGGCTCACCCGATTCGTATCGCAGCCATTAACGGTTTGGGACTGGTGATGCTGCCTACCTATATTGTTGGCCGGGATATTGAAAATGGTACGCTAAAAGTGGTGCTGGGAAACTACCCCTTGCCGCCTTTGGATATACATGCCGTCTATCCGCACCGGAAATATTTATCCGCCAAGGTCAAAGGCTTTATGGATTTCTTGCAGGCTTGGTTGGAGCATCGCGTGAGTATGCCGGGAACTGAATAATGACTGCGGTAATGGGCAAATGGGATGCTGTTTATAGTCAGTCGGAACCGATTTTTTATCCGGCTGCATCCGTGCTGACTGAAAATGATTTTTTGCTACCGTCGACCGGAACCGCGCTGGATTTGGCTTGCGGTTTTGGGGCTAATGCCGTTTTTTTGGCGGAGCGGGGATGGGCGGTGACTGCCTGGGATATTTCTTTAATTGCTATAGATAAATTAATGACTTATGTAGTCCGGCAAGGGCGTGTATCAATGCATGCCAAGAAAAAATCGTGACAGAAAGCTTTACTAAATGTTCTTTTGATGTCATCGTTGTGAGTCGATTTCTTGACCGTACTCTAAGTGATGCGATAATAGGAGCACTTAAACCGGATGGATTGCTTTTTTATCAGACTTTTACGCAAGAAAAAAGTAAGCCAACTACGACCCAATAATCCTGATTATCGACTGGATTGTGGTGAACTGCTGGAACTGTTTGCACCGTTGAGAGCCTTTTTTTAGTAATTATTCACCTCCCCCTTTGAAAAAGGGGGATTGAGGGGGATTTATCTAATAAAATCTCCCCTACCCCCTCTTTTTCAAAGAGGGGGACTGAATAAGTAAGTTTTTTACAGAGAGAACGCTTTAATCGGCCAACATCAACGGGGTTTAAGAAATGAAGCCCAGTTTGTCGACCAGAAACGTAAATAATTGGTAACACCATGATAGAAAATTTAACCCCACAACAGGCGTGGGACTTGATGCAACAAAATACTGACGCCGTATTGGTGGATGTACGCACAAAAGTTGAGCATGCTTTTGTCGGACACCCTGTAGGTGCGGTTCATATTGCCTGGAAAGAAGCGCCAGACTGGCAGGTTAATGGACGGTTTGTTACCGACGTTAAAAAGTGTGTGCCAGATAGAAATGCACCGGTTTTATTGCTCTGTCGAAGTGGACAGCGTTCGCTGGATGCAGCAAAAGCACTTGAAGAGGCCGGGTATCAGCGGCTTATCAATATTATTGATGGCTTTGAAGGTTCCCTGGATTCGTTAAATCATCGCGGTAATCTGGGTGGTTGGCGTTTCAGCGGTTTGCCCTGGGTGCAGAGTTAATCCCGGGTCTGGTAAGCTTGGATTAGGCTGGATCTTGCCAACAAAATCCAATTTCAGTCTTGATGGGACTATCACCATCGTTTTGCACAGACTAACAAGAACTGACACGATAGAGTGCAATCGTTATACATCATGCTACACAGGGTATCTAAACACACCCTACACAATTTTATTAAACCCATTAGAGTACACAAAAAGTGATCGAGAAATTAAGAAACATCGCCATTATTGCCCACGTTGACCACGGTAAGACAACTTTGGTTGACAAGCTGTTACAACAGTCCGGTACCTTTGCCTCACATACCAAAGTGACTGAGCGGATGATGGATTCCAACGATATTGAAAAAGAACGTGGTATTACCATTCTGGCAAAAAACACGGCACTGGATTGGAACGGTTACCATATCAATATCGTTGACACCCCAGGCCATGCTGACTTTGGTGGTGAAGTAGAGCGGGTATTATCGATGGTTGATTCAGTATTGCTTTTAGTAGATGCTGTTGATGGCCCGATGCCACAAACCCGTTTTGTAACCCAAAAAGCTTTTGCTTTAGGTTTGAAGCCCATTGTTGTTATCAATAAAATTGACCGTCCGGGCGCACGTCCTGATTGGGTTGTTGATCAAACATTTGATTTATTTGATCGTTTGGGCGCAACGGATGAACAACTGGATTTCCCTATCGTTTATGCCTCGGCTATTAACGGCTATGCCGGCTTGGAACACACCATAACCGGTGGCGACATGACTCCTTTATTTGAAACAATTGTGGCAAAAGTAAGTCCGCCACCGGTTGATATGGACGGTCCTTTCCAAATGCAGGTTTCCAGTCTGGATTACAATACTTATGTGGGCGTTATTGGTATTGGTCGTATCCAACGTGGCAGCATTAAACCCAATCAGCCATTGATCATTGTCAATCGCGAAGGTGTCGAGCGTAAAGGTCGCATGTTGCAAATTTTTGGCTTTCACGGTCTGGAACGTGTTGAAGTTGCTGAAGCTCGCGCGGGTGATATTATTGCTTTTGCCGGTATTGAAAAGTTGGAAATATCTGACACTATCTGCAATCCTGAATTAGTAGAAGCGATGACGCCGTTAACGGTTGATGAGCCTACCGTAACCATGACATTTCAGGTTAACAACTCACCTTTTGCCGGTAAAGAAGGTAAATTTGTTACTACTCGTCAAATACGCGACCGACTGGACAAGGAATTACAACATAACGTTGCCTTAAAAGTTGAAGACACGGCTGACCCTGATAAATTTAAAGTATCGGGTCGTGGTGAATTGCATTTGTCTGTTCTGATTGAGAACATGCGTCGCGAAGGTTTCGAAATGGGCGTTTCGCGTCCGGAAGTTATCATTAAAGAAATTGATGGTAAAAAATGCGAACCATTCGAAATGGTCACCATTGAAGTGGAAGAAGAGCATCAAGGCTCTATCATGGAAAAACTGGGCGAGCGTAAAGGCGATCTGACCAACATGGTTCCCGATGGCAAAGGTCGTATCCGTTTGGAATATATGATGCCCTCACGCGGTCTGATCGGCTTCCAAACCGAATTTATGACAGCAACCTCAGGTTCCGGTCTGCTTTATCATGTATTCGACCATTACGGCCCGATGAAACCTGGTGAAGTCGGTAATCGTCAACGTGGCGTTATGATTTCAATGGTTGCCGGTAAAGCGGTCACTTATTCATTGCATCCGTTACAGGAACGTGGTGAATTGCTATTGGTTAATGGCGATGAAATCTACGAAGGCATGTTGGTAGGCTTGCATTCTCGCAGTAATGATTTATGCGTTAACCCTTGCAAACCAAAACAATTAACCAACGTTCGTGCTTCAGGTACTGATGAAAGTTTGGTATTGGCACGTATTCAGAAAATGACTTTAGAGCAAGCGCTTGAATTTATCGCTGAAGATGAGTTGGTTGAAGTTACACCCAAGTCCATCCGTTTACGCAAGAAATTGTTGACTGAAAACGAGCGTAAAAGAGCAGGCAAGAACTAAGCTTGTAGGGGCAATCCTCCTTCGCCTTCGCTCAGGACAGGCTTGTGGTTGCCCTAGAAAGTTTTTATAGGTTGGGTTAGGCTGACGCCTAGACCAACCTACAGAACTAAGGAGAAATAAGCATGAACGAAATTATATTTTTAATTGAAGATGCTCCCGAAGGTGGTTTTATAGCAAGAGCTTTAGACGTTTCAATATTTACCGAAGCCGATAATATAAATGATTTGCACCTAAAAGTAAGGGATGCGGTGGACTGTCATTTTGAACCTTCTAATAAACCTAAAATAATACGATTGCATTTTGTCCGTGAAGAAGTAATCGCTGCATGAAACTACCGCGCGATTGTTCAAGTTTGGAGTTAACAAATAAATTAGCACTCACCATTCGCCCTTAAAAAACCTTAAATAATTAATTAAAAAGTAAATAAAATCAATCAATTAACTTTTATTGGAAATATTGTGATAATTTTTTCATGCCAGCATCTCGTTTGCCTCTCGAATGCAATAGGTGCGTGGACATGATGTTTTTTAGCTTATTTTGTAGCATGTTGATTTTAAAGTAATTTTATAACCAGTTGTTTCTTAATTGATTTATCTCAACACATTGATATTGCTTGAAAAATAATTAAGTTTTTATCGGATTTAAATAGCGAATGGGGAGTTAGCAGGGTTAGGTTATGAAATTAGCCGTAAACGGGTAGTCATATTCGCTTAACGACTCAGCGTAATGGTGGGTTTCCACTATCATTCTAATCCAGCCCACGAGCTTTTTTAAGCAAACTCTTATTACTCGGTTTATGAAATTTATCCAGATACCTAAACTCTGAAGGAGATGAGCCTGAAATGACACTACGAATTATACCTGAAACTCTAAATGGATATTGCGAGGTTGCAACTGGATTCACAATTTTTGCTGAAGTAGAAAACGATAGTAACAAGGCTATTGTTATTGATACTTTCCTAAATCCTATTACTATTAGCATCAAAAATAACACAGGCATGTTATTGCTTGTCGAAGAAGCTGATTATATAAATGGCACAGCCAGAACCAGTTGTACGTTAAAGATACCTGCCCAGGCTCGCAAGAATGTAAAGATGGTGTTCAGAATCCCTAGCGTCCTGTATGACGAAGTTATGAGTTCACATGAGACCTTTATTCTTGAAATCGGGGAAGCGTCTATTAGCGTAAGTCGTGAAACAAATTCAATGTTATCGTTGCCTAAAGGCCCTAAACTATAGGGGGGGCAGCTAGTAGATGGGTAGAGCAACTCAAATAGCCAACGCCCACGCCTAACTTAACTCTCCAACTGATTCCGCTACGCTCATATCATCATCAGGTAAAAAAATGAAAGCGAATACTTCTGTTGCAATTCTTCAAAAAGGGAAAGAAATATTTTTAAACCCTTCTCCCACATATAGCTATGAGGACATAATCGGAGGCGTTACTGTTTTAGGTTCATGTCAGAGGCGAAAAGAGATGAGAGCAGTGGAAAGTAATTCATTTATTTCATATCGTTTTAAAGGGGAGGCAAATAAAATAATTGACTTATATATCAAGTGCTTTATTGAAAATAAAGATGAAATTATTGAGAAATTGTTGAAAGCAAATGATCGGGCGGAAATCGCCAATTTGGCTGATCACTTGCGGATTAAAATAATAAATGCCTATAAGAAAGAAAACTTCAAAACAACAGCAGACATAAATTCGTACAATCGAGTTAGAAAAATCATTGATCTTTATTTTGAACATATTGCAGCAATGTCTATAGAAACGACAAATCATAGAGAGTCACTAATTCCTTTGCTTTCGTTGCCACTTGACAGCAAAATACTTGGCTGTGACGAAATATTCACAGACAATGAATTAAAGCAGATGTCGCTTAAGAGAAAAAACACTTACGGATCTATTCAGAAAAAAGAGATATATATAAAACTACAAAATCTATTAATTAATAAAGCGCAATTAATCTCGCCCGAATTTTATGTAATATATTTCGATTTAATTTGGGGTGTTGGAGGCTCTCAAAATTTAATTCCTCGATATAAAAGCCGTGGTAGAAACCTATTTGAAACAAACTTTGGCATCCAATAAATCATAATCCAAAAAATGTCTAACTCAATGCCCCAGAAGAGCTTTATTATCGCGCCAATTCGCCCAGTCAAGTGAACAACGCTTTTCTACCCAGCTAAATGGTAAGCAAACGATAAAGCCGGTTGTCTACTCAACAAATTCGCTCAGTTTTTAACCTTAAAATAACAATTCGACATTAACTACGGGAATAAGATTATGAGCAATGTTCAAGAACTTGAAATGGCTGTTTCACAACTGCCTGCCAATGAACTCCTGCAATTTTCAGAATGGTTTGAAGAGTTTTTGGCTGACCAGTGGGATAAAAAAATTGAGGCTGATATTATGTCCGGTCGTTTGGATGCTGCCGGTAAGCACGCTGATAATGAATTTCTCGCTGGTCGCGCAAGTCCACTTTGAACCATTTTGCCACGCCAGAGTTTTGGTTTCACTATCGTCAACTTCCTGATGAAATTCGTACATTGGCTGACAAGAATTTTGAGCTGCTTCGAATTAATCCGCGACATCCCTCCTTACGCTTGAAAAAGATCGGTGTTTTCTGGTCGGCCCGTGTCGGATTACGTTATCGGTCGTTAGCAAAAGAGCGACAAGAAGGTCTTGTGTGGTTCTGGATTGGCCCGCATGATCGTTACGATCAGTTGATTGTTTCATCAAGCCAAATCACTTAAATACAAAGAGGTTTAATAATGAGTGATTATCAAAATGACTTTTACAGTTGGACTTGTGAACAAGCTGAATTGTTGAGGGCAGGGCGGTTTAATGAGTTGGACGTGTTCAACCTTATTGAGGAAATAGAAACAATGGGTAGAAGTGAAAAGCGGGAACTGCAAAGCCGATTAATGGTATTGCTCGTTCATCTTTTAAAATGGCAATATCAGCCTGCCAGGCGTGGCCGTAGTTGGATATTAACGATTAAAGGCCAGCGTATTAACTTAGAAGATGTCATTAATGATAATCCTGGGCTTAAGCCTCAATTACTTGGCCTATTAAATAATGCTTATCGATTGGCAATAGTTGAAGTATCTAAACATACCAGGCTAGAAGAAAGTATATTTCCAGTAAAATGTCCTTGGACACTCGATCAATTAAGGGATGATGGATATTTTCCTGATTAACTGTGGGGTGGGCAATGCTTTACTGCCCACCGTTTAATCCACCCACCATATTTAAAAACCATGACTCAAAGAATCGCTGAAGTCGAGCGTAATACGCTCGAAACCCAAATTAAAATCAAAATCAATCTGGATGGAACCGGTAAGTCTACCTTCGTCACCGGCGTGCCTTTTCTGGATCACATGCTTGATCAAGTCGCCCGGCATGGTTTGATCGATATCGACATTAATGCCAAAGGCGATTTGGAGATTGATGCCCATCACACGGTTGAGGATATTGGTATTACCTTAGGTCAGGCATTTGCTCTGGCAATTGGCGATAAAAAAGGTATTTATCGTTATGGACATTCATACATTCCTTTGGATGAAGCCTTGTCCAGAGTCGTTATTGATTTTTCCGGTCGCCCCGGCTTGTTCTATGACGTTAAATATCCAAAAGCCATGATAGGCCGTTTTGACGTAGATTTGTTCAGGGAATTTTTTCAGGGATTTGTCAATCATGCCGGTGTGACTTTGCATATTGACAACCTTAAAGGTGCAAACGCGCATCATGTTGCGGAAACCATTTTTAAAGCCTTGGGTCGCGCCATACGCATGGCAATTACCGCCGATACGCGAATGGCAGGTATAATGCCATCTACCAAAGGCAGTCTTTAAAAAACAGGCACAAGGCTAATGGCGAAAAAGCGCTATAACTTTTGTTTGGCACCTTTAATCTTTTAACTTTAACCTGATTTTCTTATGTCTTCTGTCGCTGTTATTGATTACGGAATGGGTAATTTGCATTCCATTGCAAAAGCCCTGCAACATGCCGCCCCTGATGTCGATGTACAAATCGTTTCTGATGCCAAGTTGATTTTACAAGCCGATCGCGTAGTTTTTCCTGGCGTTGGGGCGATGCGTGATTGTATGCAGGCGCTCAATCAAACCGGTTTATCCGAGATCATACAACGTGTCGCTAAAACGAAACCGTTGCTGGGTATTTGCTTGGGTATGCAGGCATTACTGACGGACAGTGAAGAAAACGACAGCACCCAAGGACTGGGTATTCTTCCAGGGCATGTGGTGCGTTTTTCTGATGCGCTAAAGGATAGCCAGAACAATACCCTGAAAATTCCACACATGGGCTGGAATCAAGTTCATTTTGTACCTCATCCGTTATGGGAAAATATTTCACAGGATAGTCGTTTTTATTTTGTGCATAGTTATTATGCAATACCTGACGATGCGTCTGTGGTCGCCGCGACTACAGAATATCCTGATGCTTTTGCCTGTGCTCTGGCTCAAGACAATGTTTTTGCCGTACAATTTCACCCGGAAAAAAGTCAGGCCGTTGGTTTACAATTGCTTAACAACTTTTTGCACTGGGATGGCCAAGTTTAAAATTACACACACGCTGTTAAGGATTTAGTATCTATGTTGTTAATACCCGCTATCGATTTGAAAGAAGGAAAATGTGTCCGTTTACGCCAGGGACGTATGGACGATAATACGATTTTTTCTGATGATCCTGTCGCTGTTGCCGGAAAGTGGGTGGCTGCCGGTGCCAAAAGAATTCACTTGGTTGATTTGGATGGCGCTTTTGCCGGCAAACCTGTCAACGCCGATATTATTCATGCCATAGTCGCCGCTTACCCCCATGTTCCCGTGCAAATTGGCGGTGGCATTCGTGATGAAGAGACGATTCAGGCTTATCTGAATGCGGGCGTGGAATACGTCATTATTGGCACCAAGGCCGTTAATGAACCCCATTTTGTCAGGGATATGGCCATGGAATATCCGCGCCGCATCATCGTGGGTCTGGATGCAAAAGACGGTAAAGTGGCCATTGATGGCTGGTCAAAATTGTCTAAACATGACGTGATTGATTTGGCGCAACACTTTGAAGCCGATGGTGTAGAAGCCATTATTTACACCGATATTTCCAGAGACGGCATGATGCAAGGTGTCAATGTAGAAGCGACGGCACGTCTGGCACGAGCCATTAAAATCCCGGTTATTGCTTCCGGCGGCATTACCAATATCGACGATATTAAAGCCTTGGGAGCTGTGGCTCATCAAGGCATTATGGGGGCAATAACCGGACGTGCCATTTATGAAGGTACCCTGGATTTTGCCGAAGCGGAAAAACTGGCAGAATCTTTTAGTAAATCATGAGCCTGGCTAAACGTATTATTCCTTGCCTGGATGTCGCGGATGGCCGCGTGGTTAAAGGCGTCAAGTTTGTAGATATTCGTGATGCCGGTGACCCTGTAGAAGTCGCCAGACGTTATGACCGTGAAGGCGCGGACGAAATCACTTTTTTGGATATTACTGCGACTCATGATAACCGTGACACGATGGTTCATGTCGTTGAGCAGGTCGCCAGCGAAGTATTTATTCCGTTGACCGTGGGTGGAGGTATCAGAACATTGGATGATATTCGCCGCATGCTCAATGCGGGAGCGGATAAAGTGGGCATTAACAGTGCCGCCGTGTTTAATCCTGAATTTGTTCGCGAGGCGGCACAACGTTTTGGTTCACAATGTATTGTGGTTGCAATCGATGCCAAGAAAGTCAGCCAACCCCACGAAGTTGATCGTTGGGAGATTTTTACCCATGGTGGACGCAAGGCGACCGGTATAGAGGCGATTGGCTGGGCAAAAAAAATGGTCGAGTACGGTGCCGGTGAAATCCTGTTAACCAGCATGGACAGGGACGGTACGCGCGAAGGTTTTGATTTGCCCTTAACCCGCACGATTAGTGAAGCGGTTACCGTGCCGGTTATTGCCTCGGGCGGCGTAGGTAATCTGGAGCATCTGGCTGAGGGCGTGATTAAAGGCAAAGCTGACGCTGTGCTGGCGGCCAGTATTTTTCACTTCGCCGAATACACCATACAACAAGCCAAAGAACACATGGCTGCACGCGGCATTGAGATGCGTTTATGAGCGTCTCGTGGCTGGATGATATTCGCTGGACTGAAGACGGCCTTTGTCCTGTTATTGCACAACAGGCTGACACAGGGAAAATATTGATGTTTGCCTGGATGAATCGGGAATCCTTAGCGTTAACAGTCGCTGAAGGTTATGCCGTTTATTGGTCAAGATCACGCAATAGATTATGGCGTAAAGGCGAGGAATCAGGTCACAAACAGAAAGTGCTGGGCTTGTTTCTGGATTGTGATGAGGACGTTATTCTGCTTAAAATTGAACAGGAAGGCGGTATTGCTTGCCACACAGGCCGTGAAAGCTGTTTTTATCGTCGCCTGATTGATGGGCAATGGCAAGCTGTTGAACCGGTATTGAAAGATCCCAAGACAATTTATGTAAAAAAATGAGTGAAGTATTGCAACAATTAGCCCACATTCTGGAACAGCGTAAGCTGGAATCAGCTGATAAATCGTATGTAGCCAGCCTTTATGCAAAAGGCCTGAATACTATTTTGAAAAAAATAGGCGAAGAGGCAACCGAAACTGTTATTGCTGCCAAAGACGGCGATAAACAACAGATTATTTATGAAATGGCTGATTTGTGGTTTCATTGCATGGTCTTGCTGGCCGACCAAGGCTTGGTACCGGATGATGTATTGCAAGAACTGCAACGCCGTTTTGGTTTGTCCGGTCTGGATGAAAAAGCGCAGCGTAAACAATAATAGTTAATGTTTCGCAGTAAATCAATGACTCGATAACAGATACCAAAAATCATTTTAAAGATATACAAATCTAATAATATCGTTTTATTATATTGGGTAATTATCTTAAGATACCCGGCTAACATTGACGAAGTGCCTTAATGACATATAAGTATTTACCTTCCCCTTTGAAAAAGGGGGATTGAGGGGGATTTATCTAATAAAATCTCCCCTACCTCCTCTTTGTCAAAGAGGGGGGACTGAATAATTACGTTGCTTTAAGTAACATCAGCTAATATTTATAGATCACTGGAGTAAGAAATGGGCATTGGCATTAAAGAATTATTAGTCATATTAGTTATCGTTATTATACTTTTTGGTACAAAAAAACTGCGCAATATTGGCGCGGATCTGGGTGGAGCCATTAAAAGTTTTCGCGCCTCCGTGAAAGAAGGTGAGGAAGATAAAAAACACGCCGAAAATGAAGATGAAAGCATAGAAGGCGAAGTCACTTCCAAGAAAAACGAAAAAGTCTGATATGTTTGATGTAGGATTTTCCGAGCTTATCATGATCGGTTTGGTCAGTTTATTGGTCATCGGCCCTGAACAGTTACCTAAAGTGGCGCGAATTGCAGGCTTCTGGATAGGTAAGTCACGCGCTATGATGGCTAACGTTAAGGCAGAAATCAAACAGGAATTGCACGAAGAAGAAATCCGTCAGATATTTAAAGAGCAGGTGGAGTTACAGGAATTTCATGCCGCTCTCAATGAGACGACTGAAGCTGCAAACTCTATTAAAGACTCACTTACTGCACTGCCTGAAGAACCTTTAGAAAAAATTAAGCCACCCCATGAGCCAGAATAGTTTCGAAGAGGCTGCGCAGCCTTTTATCAGTCACCTGATTGAACTGCGTAATCGCCTGTTAAAAGTCGTGGTAAGCGTATTAGTGGTGTTTTTGGGTTTGTCTGCTTACGCTAACCAAATCTACAGTATTCTGGCCGGGCCGCTAATGAAACACATGCCCAAAAATAGCACCATGATTGCTATTGACGTGGCATCCCCCTTTTTTACCCCGTTCAAGTTGGCACTGGTTGTCGCGGTTTTTATTTCAATCCCGGTTATTCTTTATCAGTTTTGGGCGTTTGTAGCGCCCGGTTTGTATAAGCGGGAACGGCGGATGATTTTTCCGTTACTGATTGCCAGTACGCTTTTGTTTTATATGGGTATGGCCTTCGCTTACTTTGTCGTTTTTCCGTTGGTATTTGGCTTCCTGACGGCAGCTGCACCCGAGGGTGTCGCGGTCATGACGGACATTGCCAAGTATCTGGATTTTGTTTTAACGTTGTTTTTTGCGTTTGGCATCTGTTTTGAAGTACCCATATTTACCATTGTCATGGTTTGGACAGGTTTGGTAACCCCTGCCAGTCTTGCTGAAAAACGCCCTTATGTCATTGTTGCCGCGTTTATTATCGCTGCATTTCTAACGCCGCCTGATCCTATTTCGCAAACATTGCTCGCCTTGCCGATGTGGATGTTGTTTGAAGCGGGTTTGTTATGTTCGCGATTATTCGTGCATAAAGAAAGCAGTGATGATGACTATCCTGAAAATGTCGAAGAACAATCCAGGTTAAACAAGATCGGACAGCAAGAAGAGTAGAGTATCGGCATGAGTCGTGGTAACGGAATTTTATCCGTTACCGCAACTTATGGTTTTGGGAAGAGCAACTACATTAATTCGACACCGGCAGTTCTTACAAAATTTTAATTGCCGGTCTGCTTTTTGATTTTAAACAACCGCAAAAAACCCCACAGCTTCTATCCCTGCAATTGCACAACGCTCATCTTGATCAGAGACATCGCCACTGATACCAACGGCACCCAAGAGATTATTGTCGGCATCACGAATAAGAACGCCACCAGGAACCGGCATTATTTTTCCACCCGCTACATCGATCAAAGCATTCATAAAATCCGGTCGTTGTGCCGCGACACCTGCCAAACTGCGAGAGGATACGCCCATATTAACCGCACCCCAAGCCTTTGCTGTCGCAATTTGTTGCCTGATCATACTCGCACCGTCTTCTCTTTGCAGGGCTTTTACATGACCGGCCGTATCCAGCACTACCACCGTCAAGGGAGCCAAATTTAATTCTCTCGCTATATGAGTAGCGGTGTTTATAATAAGATTTGCTTGTTTCAATGTTAAAGCTGTCATTAGTAACTCTCGTTTATTTAAGTAAGGGAAAAAGATAAGGCTCAATTTTGTTGGCAAGAATGGGTTGTGCTTTGGCATTAGGGTGTAGCCCGTCTGCTTGCATCAAGTCCTTATCCAGCGCAACATCTTCGAGGAGAAACGGAACCAGTGTAATATCCAACTCTTTGGCTAATTGCGGATAAACGTTATAAAACAGCTCAATGTAGCGTTTGCCGTAATTGGGCGGAATTTTCATCCCCAGCAAAATGACCGTTGCTCCGGTTTTTTGAGCGCGGTGGACAATTTCGGCAAGATTGCTTTTCATCTGAATCGGTGACAAGCCACGCAAGCCGTCATTAGCGCCCAGTTGCAGCAATACGATAGCGGGTTTTTGTGCGCTTAAAAGCGGGTCAATACGCGCCAAACCGCCCGCACTGGTATCGCCACTAATACTGGCATTGCTGATACTGTAATCGCGGTTGGTTTCATGCAGTTTTTTCTGAAGCAAAGCAACCCAACCTTGTTCAACTTCAATTCCATAACCGGCACTGATACTATCGCCTAAAACCACTATTACAGGCTTGGCCATGACAGACATGGACATCATTAAAATTATTACGGCAAATAAAAATTTAGGCATTATGCAAACTCAAAATCATCAAACAGCGAACCCCATTATAGTAACAGAAGGATTGGGTAAATCGGTGCTAACTTCCGAAGGAATACTGCATATATTGTCATCGATAGATTTGATAATCAAATCTGGTGAAAGTATTGCCATTGTGGGCGAGTCCGGATCGGGAAAATCGACCTTAATAAGCCTGTTGGCAGGACTGGATACACCCAGTACCGGCTCAATCAGTCTTAACGGAAAAGTCTTAACGGCCATGAATGAAGATGGCCGGGCGGCTATGCGTAATGAGTTGATTGGCTTCGTGTTTCAGTCATTTCAATTAATGCACGGTCTCACTGCGCTGGAAAACGTCATGCTTCCGCTGGAATTAAGTGGCGATAAACAAGCTAAAGCCGCCGCGACCGCTTTATTGCACCGGGTAGGTTTATCACACCGTTTATCCCACACACCCAAACAACTTTCCGGCGGCGAACAGCAACGCGTTGCTTTGGCCAGAGCGTTTGTTACCAAACCTGCGATTCTTTTTGCTGATGAACCTACCGGCAACTTGGACAGTAAAACCGGTGCAACTATTATTGATTTACTGTTCGAGCTTAATCTTGAAAACCTTACCACCTTGATTCTGGTAACGCATGATCACGCTCTGGCGGCCCGTTGCCAACGCACCATTCAATTGGATGCCGGGTGCATGATATGAGTCGTTTTAATCTGGCGCTACGCTTGTTGTGGCGTGACAGCCGTAGCGGCGAACTGACGATATTGATACTGGCTTTAATTATTGCCGTAACCAGTTCAACGACCATTGCCCTTTTTTCAGACCGTTTGCAGCGCACCATGACCAACCAAACCGCTGAATTTTTGGCAGCCGATTTGGTCATATCCAGCCCGACCCCGGTGCCTTCCGAGTGGTTAACCAAGGCCACACAGCTCAATTTGGCGCAAGCGCGAACGGCAGAATTTTCCAGCGTATTAATTGAGCATGATGAGCTGTTACTGGCGGGCATTAAAGCTGTCAGTGCGGCTTACCCCTTACGGGGCTTTTTAAAAACGACAACTGAAGATTATTCGACCGAAACTATCATCCACAATGGCCCTGCACAGGGTACGGCCTGGCTTGAAAAACGCATATTTTCAGCGCTTAAACTTAAATTAGGCGACCCGTTAACCGTGGGTGAAAAACAACTGATCATCACACATGTCATTACCTACGAGCCCGATAAAAAAGGTGATTTTTACAGTTTTTCTCCGCGCGTAATGATTAACGAGGCCGATTTACCAGCAACCGGAATCGTGCAGCCAGGCAGTCATGTCCATTATTTTTTCCAATTTAGTGGTGATGCGAAAGCATTAACTGAATTTAAGCAATGGCTTAAGCCGCAATTAAACCCCTCGCAGCGCATCATGGATATTCATGAAGACCGTCCTGAATTGGGTTCGGCATTAAATCGGGCAGAACGTTATCTGGGGCTTTCCAGCACCCTGGTTATTTTAATTTCCGGTGTCGCTATTGCCATGGCGACCCGTCGTTATACCGAGCGGCATTTTAATGCCACTGCCCTGTTGCGCTGTTTGGGCTGTAAACAAAATGAAATACTCTGGCTTTATAGTAGTCAGTTTGTGGTTTTGGGATTATTTGCGAGTGCCGTAGGTTGTCTGCTGGGCTGGTTTGCACAAGAAGCTTTATTCTATTTACTAAAAGACTTATTGCCGCAACACGTCGCCAGTCCCGGTTTATTGGCCGTTTTTTTTGGCTTTATCATCGGCATGGCCGTGTTATTGGGCTTTGCCTTGCCGCCACTGTTACGGCTTAAACAAGTGTCGCCGCTACGCGTATTGCGCCGTGAACTGGAGCCGATGCCTAGTAGCGGGTGGCTGATCTATGGTTTATCCATCGGCATTATGGGCCTGTTAATCTGGAAATATACGGATGATCTTAATATGACGGCAAGCATTTTAGGCGTTGGCCTAATGACTTTGTTGGCCTTAGGCTTGCTGATTTATGGTTTGTTGAATTTAGCCAGCCGTGCATTACCCTCAATGAGTCTGACCTGGCGTTTTGGGTTGCAAGGTTTGTTAAGAAATAACCGCGCCAGTGTCAGTCAAATTTTGGCTTTTAGCATTACCTTGGTCGCTATGGTGCTGAGTTTTACCGTGCGCACTGATTTAATCGATAACTGGCAAAAGCAATTACCCGATAACGCGCCTAATCATTTTGCCCTTAATATTTTTCCCGAGCAACAAGCGGCTTTTAAACAAGAGCTGCAACAGCAAAATATTAACGGCAGCCAATTTTTTCCTGTGGTTAAGGGTCGTCTGGTAGAAATTAATAACACGCCTGTGCAGCAAATTGTCAGCAAAGACACGCAAGGCGACAATGCGACACATAGAGAATTAAGCCTTACCTGGACACAAGAACTGCCTGAAGAGAATAAGCTGGTTGCCGGAAATTGGTGGACGACTCAGCAGGCCGGTTTGGTATCGGTTGAGCAGAAATTGGCTGATAGCCTGAAAATAAAGCTGGGCGATCATTTGCTGTTTACCATTGGCAGCCAACAAGTTAATGCCACAGTTACCAGCATTCGTGCGCTTAGATGGGATACCATGAAGCCTAATTTTTATATGGTTTTTTCACCAGGTACACTGGACGCCTACCCCAGCACGTTTATCACCAGCTTTTATTTGCCTGAATCACAAAAAAATGTGTTGAACACACTGGTAAAAAAATATCCCGGCACCACTATTCTGGAAGTTGATTTGATTTTACAGCAATTTAAAATCATCCTGACGCAATTGACGCAAGCCATTAACTACTTGCTTTACTTTGCCTTAATGGCGGGATTTACCGTGCTGTTTGCCGCTGTTTATGCTACTTTGGATAACCGGATTTATGAAGGCGCGTTAATGCGGACATTAGGCGCGAATCGTTCTTTATTAAGAAAAACCCACATCATCGAATTTGCTACGCTTGGGTTGATTTCCGGCTTATTGGCGGTTGTTATTTCTGAGGTCATTATGTATGCTTTATATACGCAAGTGATGGCTATGGAGTACCATCCCAGCTTTTATTTGTGGGCTATAATACCTCTCACAGGAGCTTTATTCGTTAGTATGGCTGGATGTTGGGGCGTCAGACAGGTGCTTAATAAATCCCCACTTCGAGTTTTAAGGGAGCTTTGAGTGTCGCAATATTCAGACTCCGTTCATTTATACTTGATAGATTAGCAAATAATTACCTCCCCCCTTTGAAAAAGGGGGAGAGTAAAGCGAGGGGGCCGAGGGGGATTTATCTAATAAAATCTCCCCTAACCCCTCTTTTTCAAAGAGGGGTACTTAATAATTACATAAATTTCAACATTAATTTTCAAAGGTAATCGATATGAAAAAATTAGCAAGCAGTAGTGTTTTTATCGGCAGTATTTTGCTCTCGGCATGCGCCAGTCAAGGCGGCTGGGCACCAACCGTCGATTCATATAATGACCCTAATGCGTACCGCATTAACCAGGACATGGCTGAATGCAAACAACTTGCAGGTCAGGCATCCGGTGGCACCGCCACTGAGACGGCGGTAGGCGCAGGAACAGGTGCTTTACTGGGAGCTGCTGGCGGTGCCATTATAGGTGCCTTCACTGGCAGTCCCGGCACCGGCGCGGCCATTGGCGCAGCAGCCGGTGGTTTTGGCGGAGGTGCCTATAAAGGTATGAGTGCAGAAGACAAATACAAAAGTTCTTATAATAATTGCATGAGCGGTCGTGGACACAAAGTCGTCAGATAATTTGATTCACGGCAGCAATACGCTCACCGTGCGTCCGATGGCGGTCGGGGTTTTGTAACCCCGACCGAAACGTTTGATGACTTCAATAGATTTAAAAACGTGAGTGACGGGGTTGCAAGCCCCGTCACGCCTCAGGCCAAACCGAACAAATGAGAGAAGTCTGGTATTTTGTTAAACCTAAAATCAGCATTCAGCCTAATTTGCTGTTAGATACTATTCAGGCAGTTGGAAGATTAAGTACCAGAAACTCCGTAGACAGGAATAAGGCTTTTCGAGTGGTGAGTGGAAGCTAAAGAGGGCGGAGCCGAAAGAAGTTAACCAATTCGCCACAGCCGAATACTGCGTAATTGGCTTCAATGATAAAATTATTAAATTAAAGTTACCCTAAAGAGGGGTAGGTCATGCAAATATCATTACAAAATAATAACTTATCGTTGCAACAGTTATATCAAATTGTTGCCCGTTTTTCTGTAGAGCAACAATTAGCGATTGCCGATCATATTAAGAAGCAAGCCTTAGCGGTAAAGTGGAATCAATTCGCGAAAACCATGCCTACTGTTGAGCCTGATATTTCTGAACAAGAAATTATTGACGAAGTAAAAGCAGTTCGAGCAGAACGCTGTGAAAAATAATATAAAAATTATTTTTGATGTAAATATTTGGGTCAGTGCTTTTATTAGCCCTAATATGGAGAAACGAGTTCAAGCCATTATTTTGCAAGATGAAGTGGAAATTATCCTCTGTAGTGAATTATAGAGCCATGTAGAAGTAAAGCGACATTCGACCACCCTCACCCCAGCCCTCTCCCGGAGGGAGAGGGAGCTTTATGTTGCTTTACTTCTAAGCCACTCTATACT